>CAFBMT010000002.1_pt1 | contig 285422 bp, 266 predicted proteins | sample 7269051 | NCBI WGS metagenome assembly CAFBMT01 (sample SAMEA6814073, study PRJEB35770) | freshwater metagenome | biome: Freshwater; feature: Freshwater reservoir; material: water | place: Czech Republic | collected 2017-05-23 | depth 30m m | reverse complement strand
CCGAGTTCCCACGGCACGCCGACTTCCTCAGGAACTAGTGAACCGGTGAAGTCGTCGCGAAGTGGCGACTCGGTGTAGTCCGCCGTGAGCGTCAAATACCTCATGATCCACCACGGAATGTTCGGTGAAAGATGGCTCCGCGGACCCAGAAGATTTCGTAATTGTTCGTCGGCGGGCCCGGCCACGGATCACCAGTTCGTCCGGTTGCGGAACTTCCAGGGCTGGCTGACGACATTCTTCGTTTCCTGAACACCTGCTGGGGACCGCTGGTGCAAGACCACATCCGCTGTTCCATCGCTGCTCGGAACGATGATCAGTTCGATGTGCTGAGTACTCGTGTTGTAAAGGACAGCTGCATCCATGAAGTTCCGGTTCCCGAAGGAGACGCTCTTCCACGTGCCGTTCGAGTCAACATCCCACATGCTCTTGGACGAGAGCCGGGTCACAGGATGCTGGTAGACCAGCGGACTCCAGAACTCGAAAGCGCCGGAACTCTGCCAACTTGTGCCCATGTACCAGGCTGTCGACACAAATCCTGAGCAATCCGCTCCTTCGCTCGTTGTGGCAACGTTGTCGTCCAACCAGCAGGACGTCCCAGTGCCCAGTCCGCCGTACCGCTCTCCAATGACGCCGTAAGCGTTCGTGTAGGCGGCCCAGCTGCCTGGGTCTGACACCGGAGCGTGGTACGTGGACGTGCACAGCTCCCAGCTCTGCGGGATGGGCGACGCGGGCCGCTCGGACTGGGACACCGCTCCGACGGTACCGGGGAAGAGGCTTGCGGACAGGGCTAGAGCGGCCGCACGGGGCTTCACTTGCAATCCTTTGCGAGGCAGGTGCTGAGGATGGCGAGTTGGCGGTCGTGAGGGCTGCCGTCGAGGTAGTACAGGCGTCCATCTCGGACGGTGAACTCGGCGTTGTCGCCCGGGACGTGCACGACGAGCAGCCGTTGGGTGATACCGCCGCTGTCGTCGACTCCGACGAGGAGCGAGGCGCTCGCCGCGTCAGCGTCACCGCTCTTGGACGCGGTGGCGGGACCCCACAGTTGCACCCACACTGTCCCCGAATCTCTGTCGTACCACTTCACCAGGCCGGCGTAGAAGGTTTGGTCGGTCGTCAGTGTGAACTGGCGCGCCAGACGGCCGCCGGCGAACAGCGAGACCTTGGCGGTTCCGCCGCGGACATCGACGGTTCCGAACACCAGGTCGGGTGCGTCTGCTGGTGCTTCCTCACCGGTGTCGGTGGCGAGCACTGTCGGTGTCGGACCACCCATGCGGGCTATGAGGTAGCCGTCAACGATGTCCAGACCGCCCTGGCGCAAGTATGGCGTGCTCCTACGCCACAATTCGTTGGCCTGCAGGTCACTACTGACACTGAACGCCACGGTGTCGTGGCTGAACCCGATGAACACGGTGGCTTCGTCGTCGGCGACAGTCAATGCTCTCGCGACGATCAGCCCTGTGTTATCAGGGAACCGGACGACAGATCGTGAGCCGTCCGTGCCGATCCGAACCACGTTGTTGTCACCCTGGTTGAGGATCCAGTAGGCGTTCGGGGTGACGGCCACTGCGTCTGGCCCGATCGGCAAGCTGCTGAGGATGTAACTGATCTCGGGGGTGCTGTTCGATGATCGCTGCTCGCCTTCGCCGCGAGTGGTGACGGGCACGTCTGCGAGGCGGGTGACCGTTGCCTTGGAGAGCGGGTTGTCGGCGGTCGCCGCAGGGACGGTGTAGATCGTTGCGGCCGTACTGCCCACCGAGAAGAACGACTCGCCGACGGTCGGTACGCGGCCGGTTGAGCGGTCATCGAATCCGATCTCGAGGTGGTACCTGCCGAAGGTGGCGTGCTCTACCGGCTTCATGTCGGCCACCATGCGGGTTGCATCGCCCGTGAACGCGAGTTCGGTCGTCTCGCCCGTCGACCAAGTGATCATCGCGGTGACCGAAGCGAGACACCCGCAGCCGGCGATGACCTCCAACCCATCGCCGGCCTCATTGAGGGTGTTAGGCCCGGAAAAGGCGATGCTGTCGATGGCCGTGATTTCATTTGTGCTGGCTGCAATGGATTCGCTTACATCGGTCCGGGGTCGAACACCTCCGGGGGCGCTATCGGAATGAGCTCCACATGCTGCGAGCATCGTTGTCAGCAGCAACGCGATGCGGACTCCGTCTCTGTTCATCAATATCCCCCGACCGGTGAATGGCGACAAACCTTCGACCATCCGGTATCTCTTGTCAAGGATATGTAGTTCGCCAAAGCGGCATCTGTCAATGAGGTTGAATTCTGAGCATTTCTGCCGGGGTGGTTTTCACGGATGGTCGCAACACTTCTGCGATCCTGGAGGTCATGTTGTCATCGTCTCGTCGTGCCAAGAAGGGGCCGGGGCGTCGCCCGCGGCCGGCCAAACGCCACAGGTTCATGGAACTCCGAGAACGCGGGTTGAGCATTGATGCCGCTGCACGTGAGGTCGGCGTGTCACGTACCGCGGGAAGGAACTGGGCGAAGGGCTACCGGACCTACCGCGCCGGTCGGGTGGTGGGGTGCGTCCCGGCGCTCGACCGACTCGAGGTGCGCGGGAACAGCCCTCGGTTCCTGTCCGAGGACGAGCGCATCGAGCTCGCCGATCTTCACCGCGCTGGCGTGAGCGTGCGTGAGATCGTTCGCCGAGCAGACGAACACATCGACCTTGCCCCGGTGACCGGATGCAGCACGTTGAACGAGACGACATGCCGAAGGGCGACGGCCAGACTCATCGAGTGACCCACAGCGCGTTGGTCAACCAAGCCTGGGTCAGCGCCTCGCCGTGCCGACGCCGGACGATCTCGACCTGCAGTTCGTGCTCGGTGAACTCGGGGTGTTGGCGCCGGATGGCGCGAACCTCCATCTCCTCGAGTTCGTCGTTCAGCTCTTCCCACAACGCAAGCCGCTGGGCGGGAGTCATTGCTGCCAATGCACGCATGTGTGCTCGCCACGCCGCCGGCGTGGTGTCGGCCGGAACGGCGGACGAGGCGGCGGGAGTCATGACGTCACTGTACCGAAGGGGTACGCACGGCTTCGGCAAACTCCGACGACCGAAGCGGCTCACGCACCGCGTTCGATGGTGAGTGCGATCAGCGGCACGCCGGGCCGGTACACCAGATGCGTGTACGACGGCGCGTCCAGCACCACCAGGTCGGCGCGGGCTCCTACCCCCAGGTGACCGACGTCGGTGCGGCGCAGTGCTCGGGCACCGCCGAGCGTGGCCGCCAGCAGCGCTTCCTCCGGGGTCATGTGCATGTCGCGCACGGCGAGGGCGATGCAGAACGACATCGAGGTGGTGTAGCTGCTGCCCGGGTTGCAGTTCGTGGCCAGCGCCACCTTCACGCCGGCATCGATGGCTCGGCGAGCATCGGGGTAGGGCTGGCGGGTACTGAAGTCCGTCGCCGGCAGGAACGTAGCCACCGTGTCGCTGGCGGTCAGCGCGGCGATGTCGTCGTCGGTGAGGTATGTGCAGTGGTCGGCCGAGGCGCAGCCCATTTCCACCGCCAACTGCACACCGGGGCCGAACCCCAGCTGGTTGGCATGCAGGCGTAGGCCCAACCCAACGTTACGCCCGGCGGTCAGCACGGCGCGGCACTGGTCGGCATCGAACGCGCCCACCTCGCAGAACGCGTCGATCCAGCGGGCGTGGGGCGCCGCGGCCGCGAGCATGTCGGTGCACACATGGTGCACGTAGTCGTCGGCGCGGCCCTCGAACTCGGCGGGCACGACGTGCGCGCCGAGGAACGTGGTGTCGTGCGTGAAGCCCTCGGCCACGTGCAAACAGCGAGCTTCGTGGTGGGCGTCGAGGCCGTAGCCCGACTTGATCTCCACGGTGGTGATGCCGGCGCGACGGGCCTCGTCGCGGCGTGCTGCGGTCAGCCGGGTCAGCTCGTCGTTGTCCGCGGCACGTGTAGCGGCGACGGACACCTTGATGCCGCCGGCTTCGTAGGGGCGACCAGCCATGCGGGCGGCGAACTCGTCGCCACGATCACCGGCGAACACCAGGTGCGTGTGGCTGTCGACGAAACCGGGGATGACGCAGCGGCCACCGGCGTCGATGCGCCGATCGGCCACCTGGCCGGCGGGGCCGATGGACACAATGCGTTCGCCCTCGAACACCACCGACGCGTTGTGCACGATGCCCAACGCACCCTCCCCCGCCGTCGGGTCGTTGGTGACCAACAGACCGATGTCGTCGAGCACCGTGGTGGTCATGTGCGCGGCCCTGCCAACACCTCGGCCAGTTCGGCGGTCACATCGAAGCCGAGGTGCCTGCCGTCGCGCACGATCACGCGGCCGCCCACCATCACCTGGCGAACGTCGGTGGCACCAGCGGCGAACACGGCCGCTTCGAGCGCATGATCGACGGTGGTGCCCGCAGTGCGCACACCATCGAGACTAACGGTGACGAGATCGGCGGGAGCACCCACTGCGATGCCGACCATCTCGTGCCAACCCAGGCTGGACTGCCCCTCGGCAGTGGCAGCCCGCAGCAGCGACGACGCCGTGTGCTGCCCGCGCACGTTGGTCGCGAGTCGCTCGTCGAGTTCCACGGCACGGGCCTCTTCGAACAGGTCGATCACTGCGTGCGAGTCGCTGCCCAACGCGAGGCGAGCACCGGCGAGCACCAGGCCGGCAGCAGGGCCGATGCCATCGGCGAGATCGCGTTCGGTCGTGGGGCACATGCAGATCGTGCTGCCGTTCACGCCCAGCAGGTCGATGTCGACCCCTGACAAGTGTGTGGCATGCACCGCAGTGAACGACAGGCCGAGCACACCCTGTTCGGCCAGCAACCCCACCGGGGTGAGGCCCAGCTTGGCGATGCACTCCTCGTTCTCCGACTTCTGCTCGGAGACGTGTGCGTGCAACGGCAACGCTCGTTCAGCGGCCCACTCGGCCACCGTACGCATCGAGGGCGAATCGACAGCGCGCACGGAGTGGATGGCCGCGCCGACACGACTGATGGGCGTGGTGAAACGCTCGAGTGCATCCTGCGTACGCACGGCCCAGGCCTCGGCCGAGCCGTCGGAGAACCGCTGCTGCACCTCGTTCGGCGGTGTGCCGATGCCGCCGTGGAGGTAACACGCGTCGAGCAGGGTGATGCGAATGCCTGCCTCGCCAGCCGCCGCCATCAAGGCCTCGGACATCGCGTTCGGGTCGGCGTAGGGCGTGCCACGCTCACCGTGGTGCAGGTAATGGAACTCGCCCACCGTCGTGATGCCGGCCAACGCCATCTCGCCGAACACCGCGCGTGCCAGGCGGTGGTACGACTGCGGGTTCAGGGTGCGGGCAAGCTCGTACATCTGGTCGCGCCAGGTCCAGAACGAGCCGGTGCCCACCTGGGTGCGGCTGCGCAGCGCACGGTGGAACGCGTGGCTGTGCGCGTTGGCCAGACCGGGCAGTGTCAGCCCCGACAGCCGCTCGGCGCCAGGTGGGCAAGTGGCGGCACGACTGACCGCGGTGATGAGTTCGCCGGTGATCTCGACGACCACACCCTCGACCGCGGTGTCACCACCGAGCCACGCGAACTCACACCAGTATTCGGTCAACTACGAGCCAACCCGCGCGACGAACTGGCGCATCTCCTCGAAGAACGCCTCCTTGTGGAACCGCTCGAACATCTCCCAGGTCGTGAGGCTGCGGGGATCGTCCACCTTGTCGAGGAACAGTTGCCCGTCGAGATGGTCGCACTCATGCTGGAACGTGCTGGCGGCCAAGCCGCGACGCACTTCATCGTGCTCCACACCGTGACGATCCCAGTAGCGCAGCCGCACGTTCACCCAGCGAGTGACCCGCCCACGCATGTTGGGCACCGAGAGGCACCCCTCCATGTTCTGGAACTGCTCGTCGTCGATCGCTTCGATGATCGGATTCACCACGATCGTCAGAGGGATCGGTGGCTTGTAGGGATAGCGCGGGTTCTGGTTGACCTCGACGGTGGCGATGCGCACCAGCTCGCCCACCTGCGGGGCGGCGATACCGGCACCGTTGGCCGCGTGCATGGTGTCGATGAGGTCATCGATGAGCTGCTGCATCTGCGGCGATGCCAGCTCCTCGCGGGTGACTTCACGCGAGATCTCGCGCAGAAGCGGGTTGCCTACATGAAGGATGTCGCGAACGGCCATGTCAGGATTCTTTCATCGGAATGCGCACTCCGCGCTCATCGGCGACGTCGAGCGCCCGCTCGTAGCCGGCGTCGGCATGGCGAATGACACCCATGCCGGGGTCGGTGGTGAGCACACGCTCGAGCTTCTGCGCCGCCAGGTCGGTGCCATCGGCCAGGGCCACCATGCCGGCGTGGATACTGCGGCCGATGCCGACACCCCCACCGTGGTGGATGCTGACCCAACTGGCACCCGATGACGTGTTCACGAGGGCGTTCAGCAGGGGCCAGTCGGCGATGGCATCGCTGCCGTCCATCATCGACTCGGTCTCGCGATACGGCGAAGCCACGGAACCGGAGTCGAGGTGGTCGCGGCCGATCACGATCGGCGCCTTCAACTCACCCTTGCGCACCATCTCGTTGAAGCGCAGGCCGAGGCGCTTGCGCTCGCCGTAGCCGAGCCAGCAGATGCGCGCCGGCAGACCCTGGAAGGCCACACGCTCACCCGCCATCTGGATCCACTTGGCCAGGTGCGGATCGTCGGGGAACTCCTCCAGTACGGCCTTGTCGGTGGCCGCAATATCGGCCGGATCGCCACTGAGCGCTACCCAGCGGAACGGGCCCTTGCCCTCGCAGAACAATGGGCGGATGTAGGCAGGCAGGAAGCCCGGGTAGTCGAACGCCCGCTCGTAGCCGCCCAGCTTGGCCTCGGTGCGCAGGCTGTTGCCGTAGTCGAACACCTCGCTGCCCTTGTCCATGAACCCCACCATCGCCCGACAATGCACGGCCATGCTCTCGCGGCTGCGACGGATGAGTTCCTGCGGGTTCGTGCGCGCCATCTCGGCCGTCGCCTCCGGCGTGAGGTCGGCAGGCACGTAACTGAGCGGATCGTGCGCGCTGGTCTGATCGGTGACGATGTCGGCCGGGAAATCCATCTCCAGCAACTGAGGCACCAGCACTGCGGCGTTGCCGACGAGACCCACCGACAGCGCACGACCCTCGTCGCGGGCCTTGATGCACTGCGCCACCGCATCGCCGAGCGAGTCGGCGATCACATCGAGGTAACGGTGCTCGTGACGACGCTGCACACGCCAAGGATCGACATCGATACACAACGCCACACCGTCGTTCATCGTCACCGACAACGGCTGCGCGCCGCCCATGCCACCGAGGCCGGCAGTGAGCGTGATCGTGCCGCGCAACGTGCCGTCGCCCTGGCCGGCGGCGAGCCGACGGCGACCGATCTCGGCGAAGCACTCGTAGGTGCCCTGCAGGATGCCCTGCGTGCCGATGTAGATCCAGGAGCCAGCGGTCATCTGGCCGTACATCGTGAGGCCCATCGCCTCGAGACGACGGAACTCGTCCCACGTACCCCACTCGGGCACCAGGTTGCTGTTCGCCAGCAACACACGCGGCGCCCACTCGTGCGTGCGGAACACGCCGACGGGCTTACCGCTCTGCACCAACATCGTTTCGTCACCCTTGAGCGTGCGCAATGTGCGTGCCATCGCGTCGAACGCGTCCCAGCTGCGCGCCGCACGACCGGTGCCGCCGTAGACCACCAGGTCGTCGGGGCGTTCGGCCACCTCCGGGTCGAGGTTGTTGTGCATCATGCGGTAGGCGGCTTCCTGCGGCCAGCCGAGGCAGTTCAGTTCGGTGCCACGCGGGGCACGCACGGGACGGGGACCGGACATCAGAGGACCTCCAAGGAGCCGATGGTGGTTTCGACCGCAGCGAGCACGCTGCCGTCGGCGAGCAGTTGTTCGGCCGCCCGTAGATCGGGCGACAACCAGCGATCGGGGCCAGGGCCGGCCACCTTCTCGCGCAGCACGGTGAGTGCCGCGCCGGTAGCAGCGGATGGCTGCAGCGGGCCACGCAGGTCGATGGCCGCAGCGGCGCACACCAACTCGACTGCGAGCACACGACGCAGGTTGTCGACCGACCGGCGCAATGCCCGAGCAGCCGCCCATCCGTTCGACACATGGTCTTCCTGCATCGCACTGGTGGGCATGCTCTGTGTGCTGGCGGGCACGGCCAGACGTTGGTTCTCCAACGCCATCGCCACCTGGGTGTAGTGCGCGATCATCATCCCGCTGTTCACACCCGCATCGGGCGACAGGAACGGCGGCAGCCCGTGTGAACGGGCGACATCCAGCATGCGGTCGGTGCGCCGTTCGGCGATGGCCGACAGTTCGCTGCAGGCGATACGCAAGAAGTCGCACACGAACGCCACCGGGGCACCGTGGAAGTTGCCACAGCTCTCCACCCGACCGTCGGGCAGGATCATCGGGTTGTCGATCGCCGCCAGCAGCTCGCGCTCGGCGATCATGCGGGCGTGAGCGATCGTGTCGAGCGCGGCGCCGTGCACCTGTGGTGTGCAGCGCAACGAGTAGGCATCTTGCACTCGCGTGTCGCCCACGCGGTGGCTGGCCACGATCGGCGAGTCGGCGAGGATGCGAGTGAGGTTGCGGGCGCTGACGGCCTGCCCGACTTGCGGACGAAGCGCCTGCAGATCGGCGGCGAAGGGACGGTCGGTGCCCAGCAACCCTTCGATCGTCATCGCTGCCGTGAGGTCGGCGATGCGCGCGAGTTGGCTGAGGTCGTGCAACGCCAGGCACAGCATCCCGAGAATTCCATCGGTGCCGTTGATGAGGGCCAGCCCCTCCTTGGCACGCAGCGTGATCGGCTGCAGCCCGGCCTGCTGGAACGCCACGGCGGTGGGCACCTGTACCAAGTCGGGGCCCCACACCTCACCCTCGCCGATGAGCGCGAGCGCACAGTGGCTGAGCGGGGCAAGGTCGCCGCTGGCGCCCAACGACCCGTGCTCGCGCACGACCGGCGTGATGCCAGCGTTCAACAACGAGAGTTGCAACTCCACGACCTCGGAGCGAGCGCCGGAGAAGCCCATCGCCAGGCTGCGCGCCCGCAGGAACAACATTGCCCGAACCACTTCCGGCTCGACCGGGTCGCCCATGCCGGCGGCGTGCGAGCGCACGAGCGCCACCTGCAACTCGGCCGTGCGCTCGGCCGGGATGGCCGTATTGGCCAGAGACCCGAAACCAGTGGTGACGCCGTACACCGACCGTTGATCGGCGATGAAGCCCTCCACCAGCGCCGCCGAGTGCTGCATCGCGGTACGTGCAGACTCGCCGAGCTGCACCGTGGCGCCTTGGCGGGCGACGGCGACGACCTCGCTCATGCTCACGCCACGTGCACCCAGTTCGATGTTGGGCTCGAGTTCCTGTGCGTCTTTCATTGTGCGCAACAGCATGTCATAATACGCAACGTGCCGCAAGCAGCCACGACACCCAGATCCACCGAGCGCGGGTTGGCGCTGCTGCGCGTCGTGGCCGACCATGCTGCTGTGCGCGCCGCCGGCCGCCCGGCCACCGGTCTGGCCCTCGCCGATGCCGCTCGTGCTGTCGGCCTCTCCCCCAGCACCGCCATGCGCCAGCTGCGTTCGCTGGAGGCAGCGGGCTTCGTGACTCGCGACAACGAAGGCCGCTACCTGCCCGGTGCCGAACTGCTGCGCATCGCCCGCTCACTCACGGGCTCTACCACCCTGCCCCGGCTTGCCGAGGGTGTACTCGACGAGCTCGCCGCGGCCACCGGCGAATCTGCCTACCTGGCCGAACCCGACGGCTCGAAGCACGCTGTCTATGTCGCCATGGCTGCAGGCCACCACGCCGTCCGCCATGTCAGCTGGCTGGGCAACCGGGTGCCACGCAAGGACACCGCTGTCGGCGCTGCGCTAGGCGGCAAGGTCGACGCCAGCGGCGTGGCCGTGCGCACCGACGCGGTCGAGGATGGCATCACCGCCGTATCGGCCCCCGTACGCGACGACACCGGCCGCATCGTCGCCGCCGTCAGCGTGGTGGGCCTCAGCTTCCGCCAGGTCGATGGCACGCTGAAGGCGACCAGCCGGGCGGTCGCCCACAGCGCCGCCCAGTTGACGGCGGCACTCGGCGGTACTCAGCCCACCAAGGCCCGTACGGGCAGGTAATCCGCGAGGTCCTTGGGCACGAACCCACGGATGCGCATCAGGCGCAACTCGGCGGCGATCGCTGGGTCCGAAACTGCCGCAGTGAACGCCTCACGAAACCGGGGAACGTCGGCCGCACGCGCCAACCGCGTGACCAGTGGCAGACACCCCACGCGCGGGCCGGCGCCGATCACCCTGAGGCCCGCCACGAGCGTTGGGTCGAAGTCACCGATCAAGGCCCACGTGACCGCGTCGATCGACGCCACGTCGGCGCGGCCGTCGACCAGCGCACGGATGCTCTCGGCGTGCGCACCGGTCGATACCACCGACGACAGACCGCCCCACACATGTTCGAGGCTCACCCGCCCAGAGAGGCTGTCGGTCGAGTTGATCGCCGCGACGACGCCCGGTCGCGCCCGCAGCTCAGCGAGCGATGCATTCGGGTCGTTGGTGATGATCACCGAGCAGTACGTGCCATCGACTGCGCCAGGTACGTCGTAGTCGAAGGCGCCGATCACGCACAGCCGGTCTGCATATTCGGTGGCCAATGGCCACCCACATGTCTGCGCCACCAACAGGTCGGGGTGGCTCCACACTTCTGGCGTCACGACCGACCACTCCAGCGTGTGCGGTCCGTCATCGAGCCGCACGCGCACTGCTTGCCACAGCCTGTCGGTGGCATCACGTAAGTGAGCGAACGGATACATCGCGAGGGAGGCGACGGGCGACCCCATCAGTCCACCGTTCCAGTCAAGGGGTGCACCGGCTCGCCGAACGGCTTCCAGAAGTACATGCGCAGCACCTGCAGGTAGCCGCCTTCGTACAGGCCGGCACCGGCCGCAGCGATGGCGTCGCTGCCGAGCTCGCGATGGCGCTGCGGGATGCGATACCAGGCCAGATCTGGGTCGGCGTGGTGCGTGTGGTGCAAGTTGAGGTTCATGTAGAGCAGCGACATCACAGGGCCGGCCTTCACCACTGCCGAACGGGTGCCCTCGGCAACCGCCCGGTGCTCGACGAACGACCGCAGTTGCGTACAGGCGGAACCGCCCAACACGAAGCCGAACACATACGTCCACGGGGACACGCCAACGACTACGAACAGCCACCACGCCAGCGGCACAGCGAGCGCGAGGTGAGCCGCCCACGCCAGCAACAACCGCGGCTCACGCCGCAGCGAGCGAACCTCGTTGACCGTGAACAGCACCATCCCGCGAGGCACACCCACCGTCAAACGACCCGCTGCGGTGCGCACGACGACCAGCACCGTCCGTCGCACACTGCCGTAGCGCTGCCACTGCGCTGGTGACACGTAGCCGGACTCGGGGTCAGCCACCGGATCGGTGAGATCGCAGCGGTGGTGGCGGATGTGCGACCACTTGTACGAGAAGAACGGGATCCACAGCGACAGCGGGATCGACCCGATCGACGAGTTCAACCACCGCCACCGCGTCGGGTGCCCGTGCAGCAACTCGTGCCCCAGCGCCATCCACAATCCGCCGAGATACGTGAGCAGAAGTACTTGCACCGGCCACGGGATGTGCGCGTGGAACGCGAACACGGTGCCGAGCACGGCGAAGAACGCAACCAGCAACAGCACTGTCGGCCACTCGCTTGTGCGCCGTCCACGTTCGGACGATCCGACCACCGCCACGCTCACTGTCTCCCCTTCGTGTCGCAATCCGGATGGACGCTACTGCCGACCCGCCCGGAGCCCGTCATCTATTGCTGCCGGAACTGCCCACGGTACGCGTGGTCAGCGGAGCCGCCCATCGCTCCCTGTGTGCGGTACGCCTCGTGCATCCGCGACACAGCGACACGGTCGAGTGTCACCCCCAACCCAGGGGTCGTGGGCACGGGGAGCACACCACCAATCGGCGAGTAGTGACCCTGCTCGATCGCGATGTCGGCGCTGAAACGGAACAACGACTGGTGCGGCCGGATCATCGAGGCTTCCGCCCCGGTGAGGTGCAAGTAGGCGGCAGTCATGACTCCGGCATCGCCGCTGTAGCACCAGAAGTCGATACCGAGAGCCGCACACGACCGCAGGAAGTCCTGGGTGCGCCGTATCCCACCGAGTTCGGCAATGTCGACGCAGATGCCGTCGGGCACCCCGGTACGAGCGGCTCGCAGCAGCGCCGGCTCGTGGGTAGAGAACGAGACTGCCACCCCGTCGTCACGTAGGCGCTGTGTCTCGTCCAGCGTCCGGCAGGGATCCTCCAGCCAGCCGATGCCGTGCTCGGCGAGCGCGGCACACACCCGTCTGGCCGTGGCCACCGTGTACGCACCGTTGGCGTCCAGTCGCTCGACCCTGCCGGGCCCCAACTCCTTGACCAGGCGACCGACCAGCGCCATCTCGGTCTCCACGTCCAGCACACCGAGCTTGCCCTCGAACAACGGCGCCCCGAACTCATCAGCCATACGCACGCAGTAGCGCACGACCTCGTCTGGCGTGTTCTCTCTGCCGTCACGCAGCGCGAAGTACTCGGTGAACGGAACCTCGTCGCGCACGCGTCCGCCCAAGAGTTCCACCAGCGGCAGCCCGGCCCGCTTGGCCCTCAGATCCCACAGCGCCAACTCGATACCGCCGAACGCCCGACGTTCGCCAGCGGCGTCATCCCACAGGCTGAAACCAGTGCGCGCCAGACAACGCCCCTCGTGGTCGTTGAGCGCATCCACCGGCAGACCGATCAGTCGCCGGCCAAACTCCTCAACGAGCGCCGAGAGGTCGCCGTGCGGCGTCTCTCCGACACCAGTGACCCCGTCGCTGTCGGTCACCTCCACCAGCGTGGTGGTGAAACTGGCGAGCGTGCCGAACGAGAACCGATACGGGGCGACCATCGGTACGTTGACGGGAGTAGCGGTAACACTGGCGATAGTGCTCATTCCAGAGTGTTCTCCTGACAGAATTCGTAAGACGACCGTACAAGGAATGGCCGAGCGCGTGTAGTGTCGCAGACCGTGACTGACACTGCGCCGGATACGGCTCCTCGCCGCCGAGGTCGTGAACGCGGCGACACGAATCGCACGCGACTGCCCGATCAATTGCCGTACCGACAGCCGATGATGCGGCTGAACCACACGGAAGTCATCTCGGCCGACGAGATCGAGGCGATCCACGAGGCATCGCTGACGATCCTCGAGCGCATCGGCATGGAGTTCTTCTGCCCGGAGTCGCGCAGCATCATGCGTGAGGCCGGCGCCGACGTCGACGAATCGAACGGCCGGGTCCGTATCCCTCGCGAACTTCTGCTGAGCAGCATCTCCACCACGCCGTCGGAGTTCACCCTGCACAGCTGGAACCCCGAGCGCAACCTGCGTATCGGTGGCCGCTGGATGGCGTTCGGCACGGTCGGCAGCGCGCCGCACTACATCGACCGCAATGGCGTGCGCCGCACTGGCGACCGCGAGGGTTTCCGCGATCTGATCAAGCTCGCCTACATGCTGAACACCGTCCACTTCGTGGGCGGCTACCCGGTGGAACCGGTCGACATCCATCACTCGGTGCGTCACCTTGAAGCGGCACACGATCTGTTGACGCTGTCCGACAAGCACTTGCACTGCTACAGCCTCGGCCGCCAACGCAACCGCGACCTCCTGGAGATGACCCGGATCGCTCGCGGCATCGATCACGAGACGCTGCTGCGCGAGCCGTCCGTGTTCTCGGTGGTCAACACGAACTCGCCGTTGCGTCTCGATACCCCGATGTCGCAAGGCATGATCGAGTTCGCCCGCCACAACCAGCCGATCGTGGTCACGCCATTCACACTGTCGGGGGCAATGGCCCCCATCACGTTGGCCGGCGCACTTGCGCAGCAGAACGCCGAAGCGCTTGCGGGCATCGCCTTCCTTCAAATCATCAATCCGGGCACCCCCGCGATGTACGGCGGTTTCACCTCCAACGTCGACATGCAGTCGGGGGCGCCGGCGTTCGGTACGCCCGAGTACGTGCGCACGGCGATGATCGGCGGCCAGTTGGCCCGCCGCTACTCCATCCCTTACCGCAGCTCGAACGTCTGCGCCGCCAACGCGCTCGATGCCCAGGCTGCGTACGAGAGTGTGTTCTCGCTGTGGGGTGCCGTCATGGGCGGCGTCAACTTCATGATGCACGGCGCCGGCTGGATGGAAGGCGGCTTGCACGCCAGCCTGGAGAAGATGATCCTCGACGCCGATCTGCTGCAGATGGTCACCAAGATGCTTGAACCGGTCGTGGTCGACGCCGACACGCTGGCGATCGACACGATCGAGAGCGTCGGCCCCGGCGGCCACTTCTTCGGAACTCAGCACACGCAGGACCGGTTCCGCACTGCGTTCTACAAGCCGCTCATCTCCGACTGGCGCAACTACGAGGCCTGGCAAGAAGCGGGTAGCCCGCAGGCGCCCGACAAGGCCAAGATGCTGGTCACCCGTTTCCTCGACGCGTACGAACCCCCCGCGATGGATCCTGCGATCCGAGCGGAACTCGACGAGTTCGTGGCTCGTCGCGTCGCCGAGGGCGGCGTCGCCACCGATTTCTGACAACCACTGCATTTACCTCTCTCAGGAGCTCCCCATGAAGTCATCAGCACAAGTCGTCGTGGTCGGTGGAGGCGTGGTCGGCGCCAGCGTGCTGTATCACCTCACCAAGGCGGGGTGGACGGATGTCGTCCTGCTCGAGCGTAAGCAGCTCACTGCGGGCAGCACGTGGCACGCAGCCGGCGGTATGCACACGCTGAACGGCGACCCGAACGTCGCTCGTCTGCAGCAGTACACGGTCAACCTGTACAAGGAGATCGAGGCCGAGAGCGGCCAGAACTGTGGCATCCACCTACCCGGCGGCATTCAGTTGGCCGACACGCCAGAGCGGCTCGACTTCCTGCGGATGGCCCAGGCGCGCGGCCGCTATCTCGGCATGCACATGGAGATCCTCTCCATGAAGGAAGCCAAGGAACTCAACCCGCTGCTCGAAGAGCGCTTCTTCGTTGGCGCGCTGTACGACGAAGATGAGGGCAGCGTCGACCCCTACGGAGTTACCCACGCCTACGCAATCTGCGCGCGAAACCGCGGCGCCGAGGTCTACACCGACACGTGGGTCACCGGTTTGTCGCAGCGACAGGACGGCACATGGGACGTCATCACCGACCGCGACCACACGATCCACGCCGAACACGTGGTGAACGCCGGAGGGTTGTGGGCCCGCGAGGTCGGCCGCATGTGTGGCATCGAGCTGCCGGTGTTGGCGATGGAGCACCACTACCTGATGACCGAACCGATGCCCGAAGTCATCGAGTACAACCAGACCAACGGTCGCGAGTTGCCGCACGTCATCGACTTCGCCGGCGAGATCTACGCCCGCCAGGAGGGTCAGAGCATGCTGCTCGGCACCTACGAGCAGGACAACCGCCCGTGGGCACCGAAGGAGACGCCGTGGGACTTCGTGTTCCAACTGCTCCCCCACGACCTCGACCGCATCTCCCCCGAGCTGACACGTGCCTTCGAGCACTTCCCGGCCATCGGTCGCGCCGGTATCAAGAAGTTCGTGAACGGCCCGTTCACGTTCAGCCCCGACGGCAACCCGCTCGTCGGCCCGATCAAGGGTATGCGCGGCATGTGGATGGCCAACGCAGTGATGGCGGGACTGTCGCAGGGTGGCGGCGTCGGTCTGTCGCTCGCCAACTGGATGGTCAACGGCGACCCCGGTGCCGACATCTGGGCGATGGACGTCGCCCGCTACGGCGACTACGCCACGCTGGCATTCACCAACAGCAGGGTCCGCGAGAACTACTCGCGTCGTTTCCGCATCACGTTCCCGAACGAGGAACTGACTGCTGCCCGTCCACTGCACACGACGCCCATCTACGACCGCCTCACCGACCACAACGCAGTGTGGGGGGCCGCATTCGGCCTCGAGCACCCGCTGTGGTTCCAGAAGCCCGGTCTCGAGCCGAAGGAGAACGTGACGTTCTACCGCTCGAACGCGTTCGACACCGTGGCCGAAGAGAGCCGCGCCGTGCGCGAACGCGTGGGCTTCAGCGAGGCCTCGAACTTCGCCAAGTACAAGGTCAGCGGCAAGGGTTCGGCAGCGTGGCTGCAAAGCCTGTTCACCAACTCACTGCCCAGGATCGGGCGAACGAACCTGACGGCGATGCTGAACCCACAGGGTCGCATCGAAGGCGAGTTCTCCGTCTCACGTGTCGGCGACGACGAGTTCTTCCTGTTCGGCTCCCAGGCTGCAGAGGTACACCACCCGCGCTGGTTCCTGGCGCACCTTCCCGAGAACAGCGAGATCCGCTTCGAGGTGCTGTCGCTGTCCTTGGTGGGTCTCACCGTCGCCGGACCGCGTTCGCGCGACGTGCTGCAGAAGCTCACCGACACCTCGCTGGCAACCAAGGACTTCCCGTTCATGTCCTTCCGCAAGGTCGACATCGGCATGGCCCCTGTGTGGCTGTCGCGTATGACCTACTCCGGCGATCTCGGCTACGAGATGTGGATGGCCCCCGAGTACCAGCGCTACCTGTTCGACCTCATCTGGGATGCGGGCAAGGAATTCGACATGCGCCTGTTCGGCTTCCGTGCGCTGATCACCATGCGCCTGGAGAAGAACTTCGGCACCTGGTTCCGCGAGTACCGCCCGATCTACACCCCGCTCGAGGCCGGTATGGATCGCTCGCTGAAGTTCGACCACGAGTTCATCGGCCGCGCGGCAGTCGAGGCGGAGATCGCCGCCGGCGGTCCCAAGCGCAAGTTGGTCATGTTCGAGGTCGAGGTCGACCCCGAGGCACCGGCCGATGTAATGGGCGACGAGCCCGTGTGGCACAACGGCGAAGTCGTGGGTTGGGTCACCTCCGGTGGCTACGCGCACTACTCGGGAGTGTCGCTCGCGCTGGGCTATATCCCCAGCGAGCTCACCACTGAAACTTCCGGTTTCGAGATCGAGATCATCGGTCGCCGTCGTCCGGCGGCCATCCGCCACGACGCGGTACTCGATCCCGAGGGCCTCCGTATGCGCAGCTAACGCACATGAGCTCAGCTCATGTATGGAAGATTCTCTTTCATGGTGCGGTCGTACCGTGAATTGGTCATTGTTCGCCCCGCGTCGGCGTGCTACGTTCGGAAAATCTCGCCTGCCCAGTTTCGTTGTACGCATGTATTACGAAACGGCTAGCGGGGGAATCGGCATGGGACGCCGTCTGTAAGACTTGCGTCACCATTGAGCAAGGGGGATACATGACCAACAAGGACTTCCGGCGGATCGATGCCATCCGGAGCAACCAGGGGCCGATCGCCAACCACGTGATCGACGAGTTCGTAGCGGGACGTTTGTCCCGGCGCTCGTTCATCAGCCGTGGCACGATCATCGGCCTCTCGGTGCCCACGATCGGCGCACTGATCGCTGCCTGCAGTGATGACAAGAAGACCGGCACGACGACGGACACAACTCCCGGAACCGGCACAGCCGTCACCACACCCGCAACCAAGGGTGGCACGTTGAAGGTCGCCGGTGCACTGCCGTCGTCGGCTTCTGCGCTGCTCGACCCGGTGGCAGTGAACGACGGTCCCGGCCTCACCCTGCTCAGCCAGTTCGGTCAGTACCTCACCATCTCGCAGGCCGACCTCACCCTCAAGGGTTCGCTCGCCACCGAATGGACGCCGAACGCCGACGCCTCCGAGTGGACGTTCAAGCTCAACCCGGCCGCCAAGTTCAGCGACGGTTCGCCGGTCACCGCCGACGACGTGGTCGCCAGCATCGAGCGGCTGATCAAGCCCGAGAACAAGTCGAACTCGCTGTCGGCCTTCGCCACCGGCAAGCTGTCACCCGGCGGCGTCACCGCCAAGGACGCCGGCACCGTGGTGTTCAAGCTGAACGGCCCGATGGGCAACTTCCCGTACATCGTGTCCAGCGACAACTACAACTCGATCATCCTGCCGAAGACGGTCACCGACACCACGAACTTCGCCAAGGACGTCATCGCCGGCAAGATCGCCACGTCGGGTCCATGGACGATCGCCAAGTACGACGCCACTACCGGCATTACCTTCGCTCCGAACCCCAACTACTGGGGCAGCCTGAACCTCGAAGGCCTGGAGTACATCTTCTACAGCGACACCACCGCAGCAATGGCTGGCTTCCAGTCGGGTGAAGTCGACGCCCTCGTGAAGTTCGAGGTCGCCGACGGCACGTCGCTGTTCGACAACAAGGACGTCACCGTCTACGAGCTGAAGTCGTCCAACCACCGCCAGATCCACCTGCGTTGCTCGGAAGGCCCGTTCAAGGACAAGCGCATCCGCCAGGCGCTCGCCATGTCGATCGACCGTCAGAAGATGGTCGACAGCTTGTTCAGTGGCAAGGCCTCCATCGCCAACGACACGCCGTTCTTCGACGTCTACCCGTCCTCGGGTACCCGTCCGGACAGCAAGTTCGATGTGGCGGCTGCCAAGGCCCTCGTCACCGAGGCCGGCGGCGGTTTCGATGTCGACATGTACGGCATCACCTACTACGAGGCCCCCGACTTGGCGGTGCTCATCCAGAGCGCCGGCAAGGAAATCGGCATCAACATCAACATCAAGCTGCAGGACGACTACTACGACAAGAACTGGGTGCGTACGTACGACCCCAGCGTCCCGGGCTCGAACATCGGTATCACCGACTTCGGTCACCGTGGCGTCCCCGACGTGTACCTCAACGCACCTCTGCGCTCGTTCAAGAGCCTCGACGACGGTGCCGGCGTCTGGAACGCAGCCGAGTTCGCCAACGCCGACTACGACGCTGCGGTCGACACCTACTCGTCGGCTGCCGACCTGCAGAGTCAGCAGAAGGCCGCTGAGACGATCCAGGGCATCCTGCAGGACGAGGTGCCGATGTTGATCCCGTACAACATCAACTACCTCGCCGCAACGAAGTCCAACGTCACCGGCGTGGTGCCCACCGCAATGGGGCACTTCTTCACTGACCAGGCTTCCAAGGCCTGAGTTGAACTGATGGCTCGCTACGTTCTCCGGCGGCTCGGCCTCGCGGTCATCACGTTGTTCATTTTGAGCATCGTGGTGTTCACCGTGTCGGCCGTGCTGCCGGGGAGCGTCGGGCGCGCAATCCTCGGCCCGTTCGCCGACAAGCGATCGGTTGACCAACTGAACAATGAACTCGGCGTCAACGGGCCACTCGTCAACCGCTACTTTCGTTGGGTCTCGCACGCAGTGCGCGGCGACTTCGGTAACTCCTACAAATACAAGTCGCCGGTCATGGATTTCGTGTCCAAGGCGCTCACCTCGTCGCTCAAACTTGCGCTCCTCACGCTCGTCATCGTCGTTCCCCTCGGCGTCATAGGTGGCACCATCGCCGCCCTTCGCCAGGGCAAGGCACTCGATCGCATCATCACCATCACCGGCCTCAGCCTGGCGGTCACACCAGAGTTCGTCATCGGCATTGTGCTGATCCTCGTCTTCCCGGTGAAACTCGGTTGGCTCCCCTCAGGTGGTAGTCCCAAGGGTGCAGTACTCGACCAACTGAAGACGATGTTGCTTCCTGCGCTCACGCTCACCGCGATTCTGTTCGGGTACCTGTCGCGAATGGCCCGCGCCGGCGCCATCGAAGCGTTGAACTCCGACTACACGCGCACCGCCACCCTCAAGGGTCTGCCCAGGCACGTGGTGCTGCGCCGTCATGTGATGCGCAACTCGCTGCTGCCCACGATCGCCGTCATCGCCAGCCAGATGAGCTACCTCCTCGGAGGACTGTTGGTCACCGAAACGTTGTTCAACTTCCGCGGATTGGGTCTACTGGTTGCTGATGCCGCCCGGGGCAAGGACATCCCGATGCTCATGGGCGCGGTCTTCATCGTGGGTGCGCTGGCGATGACCATGTCGCTGCTCGCCGACCTGCTGATCGCCTGGTTGAACCCGCGTGTGCGCCTGGGTGCCAAACAATGAGCGATACCACCAATAGCGGCACACACGCCGGGCCGGCCACCAGCAGTAAGGACATCCGCAAAGAACTCCGTGGCCTGCTGTACCGCTCGAAGACGTTCATTGTCGGCATGCTCATCCTCGCGTTCTGGGTGTTCTGCGCCGTTGCTCCTGGCGTGGTGGCACATCAAGATCCGGCCGCGATCGAGCCGTCGGCCAAGTGGATCCATCCGTTCTTCAAGCAGGGCCACCTCCTCGGCACTGATCGTCGCGGCGCCGACGTGTTCAGTCGTGTGATCCACGGTGCCCGCGAGATCATGATCATCGCCCCTGCCGCCACCATCGTGGGTACCGTTGTGGGCGTGGTGCTGGGCCTGTCGATGGGCTACTTCCGTGGTCCGCTCGACGACATTCTCAGCCGTGTCATCGAGGCACTGATGAGCCTGCCGGTGATCCTCATCACCCTGCTGGCCCTCACTGCCTTGAGTGGTGGCCGACTCACCATCATCTTGCTCATCGGCTTCCTCTTCGGCCCGATCATTGCGCGTACCGTACGCGCCGCAGTACTCACCGAACGCAACCTCGACTACGTGCGCGCCGCTGAACTTCGTGGGGAACGCTCGGGCTACATCATGTTCGCCGAGATTCTGCCGAACGTGTTCGGCCCGATTGTCGTCGAGTTCACTGTGCGCCTCGGCTATGCAGTGTTCACCATGGCTGGCCTGGCCTTTCTCGGCTTTGGCACCGAGCCCGGCTCACCCGACTGGGGACGCTCAATCTTCGAAGAGCGCTCCAGCTTGCTGAGCAACGTGTGGTGGCCGTCGATGATGCCGGCGCTCGCACTTGCGTCGCTCGTGGTAGCCATCAACTTGGTCGCCGATGCCGTCCAGGGGATGATCGATCGATGAGCACACCTGCCCTCGAGTTCAACGATCTGCAACTGGCATACATGGTCCGCGGGCAGGCGCGCGAGGTGCTGCGTGGTGTGTCGTTCGCAGTGCAGCCAGGCGAAACGTATGGTCTCGTCGGCGAAAGTGGCTGCGGTAAGTCCACCGCCGCATATACCGCAGTGCGCTACTTGCCCACCAACGCTCGCATTCTCGGCGGCGATGTGCATCTCGCCGGACGCGACATTCTCTCGCTCGACAAGAAGGAACTGCAGAACCTGCGGGCCAACGACGTGTCGATCGTCTACCAAGATCCGGGTCAGGCGCTGAACCCCACGATCAAAGTCGGTCTGCAACTGATGGAGGCCTATCAGCTGCTGGGCCAGAGCAAGCACGACGCGCTGACCAACTCGCGCGAAATCCTGCGCAAGGTGCAGATCGCCGATCCCGAGTCGGTACTCGGTCGCTACCCACACCAGTTGTCGGGCGGTATGCAACAACGTGTCGTCATCGCCATGGCGCTCGCCTGCAACCCGCAGTTGATCATCCTCGACGAACCCACCACCGGCCTCGATGCGACGGTGGAGGCCGAGGTGCTCGATCTGATCCGCGGGCTGCGCGACGAGTTCGGCACCTCCGTGTTGTTCATCTCGCACAACCTCGGCGCGATCCGCGCGATGTGCGACCGGGTCGGCGTGCTCTACGCCGGCAAGCTGGTCGAAGAAGGCCGAGCCCAGGACGTTTTCGACAATCCGCAGCACCCGTACACGGTCGGTCTGCTGCGGTGTCTCCCCCGTCACGGCTCGCGCAAGAGCGCTCAGCGGCTGGAGACGATCCCCGGTTTCCAGCCACTGCTCGGAGCCCCGCTGCCGGCCTGTGTGTTCGTCGACCGTTGCCCGTTGGCCACCGAAAAGTGCCGATCAGTCGCACCCGAATGGACCCAGCTCGGTGGTCGCAAGGTGCGCTGCCACCACGTCGACCGAGTGCATGAACTCGTCAGCTCGGCTCTCCCCGAGGGCACCCCGAGCACAGTCGATCGTTCGAGTACGCCAATGCTCGTGCTTGACGGCGTCAGCAAGACGTTCCACCAAGGTGGCCAGGCAATCAAGGCTGTGCGCGATGTCTCGCTGGAACTGTTCGCCGGAGAGACACTGGGCCTCGTGGGCGAGTCCGGTAGCGGCAAGACCACCCTGGCGCACACGGTGCTCGGAATCCATGCACCAGATCAGGCCAACACCATCACGTTCGACGGCAAGAACCTGAAGCCGGGTACCCGCAAGCGACCCGCCGACCAAGTTCGTGGCATCCAGATCATCTTCCAGAACCCCGACTCGGCGCTGAACCGCCGACACTCGGTGCGCCGCATCATCGGCCGCAGTTTGCGTCGCCTCGCACAACTGCCGCACTCCGAGGTCGACGGGGCACTGCAAGAGATCACTGCCTCGGTGCGGCTCACAGAACGCCACCTCGACATGCGCCCGTCGCAACTCTCCGGCGGCCTGAAGCAACGTGTGGCCATCGCCCGCGCGTTTGCTGGCCACCCGCGCATCGTCGTGTGCGATGAGCCCACGTCGTCGCTCGACGTGTCGGTACAGGCGGCAATCCTCAACCTGCTCGGCGATCTGCAACACGATCGCGACACCAGCTACCTGTTCATCTCTCACGATCTGCGCGTGGTGCGCTATCTCTCCGATCGCATCGCAGTGCTGTACCTCGGTCGCATCATGGAACTCGGCCCTGCCGAGCGGGTGTTCGACGGACCGCACCACCCCTACACCGAGGCCTTGCTGTCCGCGGCTCCGTCGGTCGATGGCGACACACGAGAGCGCATCCGTCTCGACGGCGAAATCCCGAGTGCCGTGAACCAGCCCAGTGGTTGTGTGTTCCACACCCGTTGTCCGCGCCGCCTCGAGGGCGACCTGTGTTCCACCGTCGAACCGCCGCTGACCCCCACCCCGGACGGTGGCGTGATCCGCTGCCACATCCCCTTCGATCAACTCGGCGGACAGCCGGTCGCGCTTCGTAGCTGACCCACGATCTGTTCCACATCGTGGACAGGTTCCACTAGACGGAATCGATCGTGTACTGTGGCGTAATTCATGTCACAGGGGGTAACCGTGTCATTTCCGTCCGACCTCGCCATCGCACGTGCCGGCAAGACAGCACCGATGGCCGAAATTGCCGCACAGATGGGTATCGGGCCGCATTTGCTCGAACAACATGGCGACGATGTGGCCAAGATCCGTCTGGAAGCGATCGATGAGCTGAGCAGTCGCCCGAAGGCCAAATACGTGGTGGTTACGGCCATCACCCCGACGCCACTCGGCGAAGGGAAGACCACCACCACGGTGGGCCTTGGCCAGGCGATGCAGCACATCGGCAAGAAGGCCGTCATCAGCCTGCGTCAGCCCTCGATGGGCCCGACGTTCGGTATCAAGGGCGGTGCCGCCGGTGGCGGCTACAGCCAGGTGATCCCGATGGAGTTGCTGAACCTGCACCTCACCGGCGACTTCCATGCAGTGACCGCGGCCCACAACCTGTTGGCGGCGATGGTCGACAACCACCTCCACCAGGGCAACGCGCTCGATCTCGACCTGCACAACATCACCTGGCGGCGAGTGCTCGACGTCAACGACCGGGCACTGCGCAACATCATCGTCGGCCTCGGCACGAAGATGGACGGCATCCCCCGCCAAACCGGGTTCGACATCACTGCCGCCAGTGAGGTGATGGCCATCCTCGCGCTCTCCAACTCGATGGACGACCTGCGCGCTCGTATGGGTCGCATCGTCGTCGGCTACAACACGGCCGGCGAACCCGTCACTGCCGAGCAACTCAAGGGTGCTGGCTCGATGGCCGTCATCATGCGCGAGGCCTTGAAGCCGAACCTGCTGCAGACGCTGGAGAACACTCCGGTCATCGTGCACGCTGGCCCGTTCGGCAACATCGCTCACGGCAACAGCTCCATCGTCGGCGACCTCATCGGTATCCGCAGCGGCGAGTACCTCATCACCGAAGCCGGCTTCGGCGCCGACATGGGCGCCGAGCGTTTCTTCAACATCAAGTGCCGCAACTCGGGCATGGTGCCCGACGCGGCGGTGCTCGTGGCCACGGTGCGTGCGTTGAAGGCGCACAGCGGCAAGTTCAAGATCGTCGCCGGCAGGCCCTTGCCACCGGAGCTTCTCGCCGAGAACCCCGACGATGTGCGCGCCGGCGCGGCCAACCTCATCAAGCAGATCGAGAACGTGAAGGTGCACGGTGTCTCACCGGTCGTGGCCATCAACGCGTTCCCGGGCGACTTTGCCAGCGAACACCAAGCCATCCGCGAGATCGCCGAGAGCGTCGGCGCCCGCGTTGCGGTGTGCACGAACTTCGCCGATGGCGGCAAGGGCGCGACGGAACTCGCTCAGGCCGTGGTCGAGGCCTGTGACGAGCCGAGTACGTTCCGCTTCTGCTACGAGAGCGACATGACGTTGAAGCAGAAGATCGAGGCCGTGGCCACGAAGATCTACGGCGCGGCCAACGTCACCTACTCGGCTACCGCCAACACTCAGCTGGCCCGCTACGAGAAGAACGGCTTCGGCCACCTTCCCGTGTGCATCGCCAAGACGCACTTGTCGATCAGCGGCGACCCGACGTTGAAGGGTGCACCCACGGGCCACACGCTCAACGTGCGCGAAGCACGCGCCAGTGTCGGCGCCGGGTTCATCTACCCCATCTGCGGCGACATGACCACGATGCCCGGTCTGGGTTCCGCGCCAGCGGCCAGCATCATCGACTTCGACGACAACGGTGAGATCGTGGGCTTGTCGTGAGCATCAACCCCACCGGTGAGTTCGAGCGCACCCCGGGTGGCGCGGTGCTGATGGACGGCATCCGCCTGCGCGGCGAAATCATCGCCGGCCTGGCCACCACCATCGCTGCGGCTGGCTCCCCGGCTGTGTGTCTCGCCACCGTGTTGGTGGGCGACGACAAGCCCAGCCAGCTCTACGTCGCCAGCAAGCGCAAACTTGCCGGAGAGGCGGGAATGACGTCGAAGCATGTCGGACTTCCCGCCACGGCAACGCAGGCCGAGGTGGAGGCGGCCGTCGCAGCACTCGTCGCCGATCCTGAGGTGCACGGCATCCTGTGTCAGCTGCCGCTTCCTGCCGGGTTGGATCCCGAGCCGGTGCTCGCACTGATTCCGCCGGAGAAGGATGTCGACGGCCTCACCGAACGCTCGATGGGCCGCCTCGTGCGTGGGCTGCCGGGTCACGTCGGCTGCACTCCTTTGGGCGTGATGCGTCTGCTCGAGCGCTACGGCGTCAGCACGTCCGGCAAGCGCGCCACGGTCATCGGCCGCAGCACGCTCACCGGCCTACCCCAGGTACTGCTGCTCGGTCGCAAAGGCGTCGATTGCACGGTCACCCTCGCCCACTCCCGCACCAGCAACGAGGCCATGATCGAAGTCTGCCGCCAGGCCGACATCATCGTCGCCTGCGCCGGGCAAGCACGGATGATCACCGCCGCGCATGTGAAGCCAGGTGCTGCGGTCATCGACGTGGGTGTCTCGCGCACGGAGGCGGGCATCGTCGGCGATGTCGACTTCGACGCGGTGCAGGCCATCGCTGGAGCGATCACCCCAATGCCACGTGGCACAGGCCCGATGACCATCGCCTGTCTGCTGGAGAACACGTTGTCGGCGGCCCGCATGCAGGGCGCGTTCCCCAGCTGAGATGAGCACCCTACTGACCCTCGACGAGGTCGAACAGATCAGTTTTCGTATGCTCACCGCCTCGGGTGCGTCAGCTCTACAGGCCGTTCCAACGGCGCGGAGCATCCGCGATGCAGAGGCCGAGGGCATCCGCTCGGTAGGCCTCTCCTACCTGCCCACGTACTGCGATCACCTTGTCTGCGGCAAGGTGATCGGCACTGCCGTTCCCACCGTCAGCGCACCTCGGCCCGCCACCGTGATGGTCGATGCCGGTTTCGGCTTCTGCCACCCGGCCTACGAGGTCGGTGAGGCTCCTCTCGTCGACGCCGCCCGGCAATGCGGTGTGGCCGTACTGGCGATCAGCCACTCGTATTCGGCAGGTGTGCTCGGTTGGTTCGTCGATCGATTGGCTCGCCAAGGGCTCGTCGCCTTGATGTTCGCCAACTCCTCCGCAACGATGGCACCGTTCGGCGGGAAGCTGCCGTTCTTCGGCACCAATCCCATTGCGTGGGCTGCACCGCGTCCCAACGGCCCACCAGTCGTTGCCGACCTGTCGTCCTCGGCTGTTGCGTGGGTCACCGTCAATGCCGCTGCTGAGGCAGGCGAACCGATTCCACTTGGATGGGCACTCGACGCCGACGGCAACCCCACCACGGATGCCCGTGCCGCATTGGCAGGAACCATGGCGCCGTCAGGCGACCACAAGGGTTCAGCGCTTGCGCTGCTCGTCGATGTCCTCGCCGGCGGCGTGACCGGCTCGAACTTCTCGCACGAGGCGTCCGGTTTCGGCGGCCGCGTTGGGGGCCCACCCGACGTCGGCCAGATCGTCATCGCGATCGACCCCGTCGCAACGGCCGGCCCGTCGTTCCTCGAACGCTTCGAGCAGGAGTTCACCGCGATGGCTGCAGAGTCAGCGGTGCGGTTGCCAGGTGATCGCCGCCATGCCGATCGTGCGCATGCAAACCAGAGCGGTGTCGAGGTTCCGGATCAACTGATGGCCGTCCTCACCCAGTACGCCGAACACGGTGCCCCAGCATGAGCACCGTGCAATCGATCGAGCGTGCCTTCGCCGTGCTGAAGGCGCTGGCTGGCGGGCCCGCAGGCGTCACGCAAATCTCCGAACGTGTGTCGCTGCCCAAGAGCACTGTGTCGCGAATGCTCTCGACGCTCGAGGAGCTTGGCGTGGTCGAGCAGATTTCGGCTGGCGGCGAGTACCGCATCGGCGCAGGAATGATCGAGCTGGCGGCAGCGGCGTCGCCAGGCAGATCGCTGATCTCGCTGGCCCGACCCCACCTCATCGAGCTCAACCGACTGTTGGGCGAAGCGGCGGGAATCTCCATGCCCGACGACACCGACATGTTCTACCTCGACCAGCTCACGCCGGTCAGCGAGCTGCAGGTGCGCGACTGGACGGGTACTCGCATCCCGATGCACGCCGTACCGTCCGGTCACGTGGTCTTGGCCCACGACGATGCACTGCTCTCCCGTGTGGCCGCGCTGCCGATGCAACAGTTCACGTCGCACACCATCAGCTCGGCCACTGCTCTGCGCAAGCGAGTCGCCGAGGTGCGCCGACTCGGGTACGCCTGGGCGCTTGAGGAGTTCTCCGACGGTATGAACTCCATCGCCGTCGCCCTCTGCACGCCAAACGGCAAGGTGGTTGCCGCCATGCACGTGTATGGACCCGCTTCACGGTTCCCCGGCACGCGAGACTCCGAGGAGATCGGCGAGCTGGTCATGGCCACCGCCGCGAAGATCACGCTCGACTGAGCACTGGAGACAGCACGTGGAACGGTACGACTACATCATCGTCGGCGGCGGCTCTGCCGGTTCGGCGTTGGCCAACCGACTCAGCGCTGATCCCGCCAACAACGTGCTGGTGCTGGAGGCCGGTCGCCCCGACTACAAGTGGGATGTCTTCATCCACATGCCAGCGGCGCTGATGTTCCCCATCGGCAGCAAGTTCTACGACTGGAAGTACGAGAGCGAACCCGAGCCGTTCATGAACGGACGCAAGGTGTACCACGCACGCGGCAAGGTGCTGGGCGGCAGCAGCAGCATCAACGGCATGATCTTCCAGCGCGGCAACCCACTCGACTACGAGCGCTGGGCCGCCGACAAAGGGATGGAGACATGGGACTACGCCCACTGCCTGCCGTACTTCAAGAAAATGGAGACCTGCCTTGCTGGCGGCGATGAATGGCGCGGCACTAGTGGACCACTCGTGCTCGAGCGCGGCCCGTCCGACAACCCACTGATCGACGCGTTCTTCGAGGCGACGCAGCAAGCCGGCTACCCGCGAACGACTGACGTCAACGGGTTCCAACAAGAGGGCTTCGCGCGCTTCGACCGCAACATTCACCGCGGCCGTCGCCTGTCTGCAGCGCGTGCCTATCTGCACCCTGTGATGAAGCGCTCCAACCTGACGGTCACCACACGCGCACTGGTGCACAAGGTGCTGTTCGACGGCAAACAAGCAACCGGCGTGCGGTACGAGGTGCGCGGCAAGATCCGCACCGCGCATGCCCGCGAGGTGGTGCTGTGCGGTGGTGCGTTCAACACACCGCAACTGCTGCAGTTGTCGGGTATCGGCAACGCAGCCGAACTCAGCGCGCTGGGCATCCCGGTGGTGCACGATCTCCCCGCGGTCGGCATGCACCTGCAGGATCACCTCGAGGTCTATGTGCAGCACGCCTGCAGCCAGCCGGTGTCGCTGCAGCCAAACCTGCAGTTCTGGCGACGCCCGTTCATCGGCCTGCAATGGCTGTTCCGCAAGGGTCCTGGCGCCAGCAACCATTTCGAGTCGGGCGGCTTTGCCCGCTCGAACGACGATGTCGCGTACCCGAACCTGATGTTCCACTTCCTGCCCATCGCCGTGCGCTACGACGGCTCGGCACCCGCGGGTGGCCACGGTTACCAGGTACACGTCGGCCCGATGTACAGCGACGCCCGCGGCTCGGTGAAGATCATCAGCACCGACCCAAAGGTGAAGCCGGCGCTGCGCTTCAACTACCTCTCCACCGAGCAGGACCAGCGCGAGTGGGTGGAAGCCATCCGAGTGTCCCGCAACATCCTGCGCCAGGAAGCCATGGCCCAGTACAACGGCGGCGAGATCTCACCAGGGCCCGAGGTCGCGACCGACGAGCAGATCCTCGACTGGGTGCGCAAGGACGGCGAGACCGCGTTACACCCGTCGTGCACCGCCCGCATGGGCGCCGAGGACGACAACAGTGTGGTCGATCCGTTGACGATGAAGGTGTGGGGTGTGGACGGCGTGCGTGTGTGCGACGCGTCGGCGATGCGCTACGTCACCAACGGCAACATCTACGCCCCGGTGATGATGATGGCCGAGAAGGCCGCCGATCTCATCCTGGGCAACACTCCCCTGCCACCCGAGCCGACCGAGTTCTTCAGGGCGAAGTAGCAATCGGGCGCGTCAACGACCTGGGAACCTTGTCACACCCCCTGCGTACTGTTGTTCCTATGGAGACCCGGGTACTGCCCACCACCGAAGAACTGGCCGAGTTGCCGGTGGCCGACCTGCGTGCAGCATTGGCCCAGGTCGAGCGGGTACGTCGGCAGGCGGAGGCGTTGTTGGCCGAGGCCACGCACGTGGTGGCGAGGCGGCACCTGCACCGGGCCGATGGGCATCGGCGGGTCACGGCGTGGGGGCGGGCCGAGTTCAACTGGTCGCCCACCGAGGCGCTGCGCATCAGCCGCAACGGGGCAGCCATGGCAGCCATGCCACAACTGCGCGCTGCGGCGCACGAGGGCACTATCGGTGTGGCGCAGTTGTCCGAGTTCGGGCGGGTGTTCGCCAACCCGCGGTGTGCCGAGCACCTACTGGGCAGCGACGAGCTGCTCACTCCCATCGCCCAGCGGCACTGGTACCACGAGTTCTGCGTGGCGATGAGTCGGTGGGTGTCGCTGGCCGATGCAGATGGCGCAGAGCAACGGCATCGCGATGCGCACGAGGGGCGCCGGGCCAGCATCCGCCAGGTGGGCGACGTGTTCATCCTCCACGCGGAGTGCGGCACCCTCGACGGCGCAGCGTTGCAAGAGGTGTTCGAACAGTTTCGCAGCGCCGAGTTCCTCACCGACTGGGCAGAGGGGCAGGAGCGCCTCGGCGACGCCGTGTGCGTGGCCGATCTGGTGCGCACCGAGGCCCAGCGCAGCTTCGACGCGTTGAAGTCCGTCTTCACCACCGCCGCCTCGTCCCCGCTCGACCAGGTGCCACCCGAGCCGCTGGTCAACATCGTGGTCAACCAGCACACCGCCGAATCAGTACTACGCGAAGCAGCCGGCAACCACGAGCCAGATCCCGTCGATCCACGCGAGTTCCTCACTCACCGCTGCGAGACGATCGACGGGGTGCAGCTCAGCCGCCAGGCACTGCTCGAGGTGCTGCTGATCGGGAAATTACGCCGGGTCGTGTTCGACGAGGCCGGTGTGGTCATCGACCTAGGTCGCTCGTCACGGCTGTTCCGTGGCGGCGCACGCGATGCAGTGCTGCTGGGCGATCTGCGATGTCTGTGGCCCGGCTGCGAGGTTCGCACCGGGCGCTGTGAGAGCGATCACACCACACCATGGTCCGCAGGTGGCACCACGTCACCCGGCAATGGTGGGCGCGCCTGCGGTCACCACAATCGGCACAAGCAGCGCGGCTTCACCGTGCGCCGCGATGCACAGGGTCAGTGGCACACGTACCGGCCCGATGGCAGCGAAATCGGCGAGCACGCGCTCACCACAGCGGCCTGATCCCCGGCATCATCACTTGGGTCGATCGCGCTCGATCTGCTCGGCCAGTAGCTGCAGCACCGGGCCGCGCATGGCGCGTACGGTGCCGCCGTACGCATCGCGGCTGAGGGTGGCGTAGACCTGGGCACGAGCGACGGCGGTCGACAGCACCTCTGCCTCGGGCACCACGATGTCGAGGAAACCCGCCTCCACAGCGCCTGCTACACCAGTGAGTTCGGCCAGTGCCACCGCAGCCTGCAGATGACGACCGCTGAGACGTTCCTGGCTGATCGTGAGCGCCCAGTCGGGCAGCACAATCCCGAGGGCCACCTCGTTGAGCCCGATCTTGCAGGCCACATCGGCGCCGATACGCATATCGCAGCCCATCAGCAGCAGCGCTCCGGCAGCCAACGCGTGACCGGTGCATGCCGCCACCACGGGCACGGGCATCGCATAGAGGCGGCGCACGATGTCGCCACCCGCACACATCATGCCGGCGACCGCGTTCCAATCGCCGCTGCTCATCACCGACAGGTCGAAGCCGGCACAGAACTTCCCGGGCCGACCGTGAATCACGATCGCGCCGACGGTCGTATCAGACTCCACATCGTCGAGCACGGCCGACAACGCCGCCATCACGTCGAACGACAACGCGTTCGCCTTCCCGTCATCGAGATGGATGATGAGCACCCGGTCGTTGCGCTCGACGGTGACAGCAGAGGAAGTCATGCGACGAAGCTACTCGCCTACTGCAGCACCTCGGGGAAACCGGGTGCGCGCAGGTCGGTGTGCAACGCATCTTCCAGCAGCTTCACGACCTGCGACGACCAGGCGCCGCCGCCATACTGCGAACGGGCACGGATGAACGTCTGCTCGGTGAGCCCGGCCAGTTCCAGCGGCACGCCGAACTCACGGCCGAACTGGGTGGCAAAGCCGAGGTCTTTGCACGCCAGGTCCATCGTGAAGCCGATGTTGTAGCTGCCGTTGAGGATGACCTGGCCCTCGGTCTCGTGTACGAAGCTGTTCCCGGAACTGTTGAGGATCGCCTCGAACGACTTGGCCAGGTCGAGGCCACCACGCTTGGCCAGCATCAGCGCCTCGCCGACCGAGACCAGGTTGATGAACGCGAGCATGTTGGTGATCACCTTGATGACCGCCGCGCTGCCGAGTTCACCCATGTACAGCACCGGGTTGCCGATGGCCGCCAGCAGTGCCTTGTGCTCCTCGTAGAGCGCCTCCTCGCCACCCACCAACACAGTGATCTCGCCGGAGGCCGCCATGTGCACGCCACCCGTCACCGGCGCTTCCAGCATGCGCACACCCTGCTCGGCGGCCAGCGCAGCAAGCCGCAGCGTCTCCACTCGGTCAGTGGTGCTGTTGTCGATCCAGGTGCCGCCCGGGCGAAGGCCCGCCAGGACGCCCTGCGGTCCGGCGACCACAGCGTTCACCACCACCGGAGACGGCAGACAGGTGAACACGACGTCAGATGCCGCCGCGACCGCCGCGGCCGAATCTGCCCAGGTTGCGCCCGCCGCGAGCAACGGTGCCGCAGCATTCCGATCGAGATCGGTGACCGTCACGCGGTGCCCCTCACGCACGAGACTGGCCGCCAGATGGACGCCAAGATTGCCGAGACCGATGTACCCCACTGATTCGCTCATTGTGGCAGTATCCGTCGCCATCGAGCGAGCGTCAAACAAACTGTTCAGGCTCTGAGCTACGGTTGTGCTTATGCTCATTCCCCTGCCGGCGCTGATCGACCTGGAAGCGTTCGAGGCTGCAGCCCGCCTCGGCAGCTTCACCGCTGCGGCCGCCGAACTGCACCTCACAGCGTCGGCCGTCAGCCAGCGGGTGAAGTCGTTGGAACGGCAACTGGGCGTCGCCTTGTTCCACCGCTACGCCCGACGGATCGAACTCACGGAACATGGCAGCTCGTACCTCCCGTCGGTGCACCATGCGTTCGAGCAGGTGGCAGCGTCCACCGCAGCACTGTTCGGGTGGGCCCGCCCCACGCACCGGCTCACCGTACGGATGCCCATCTCATACGCCGTCACCTGTGTCGCTCCCCGCCTGCCCGAGTTCACGGCCGCTCACCCGGACGTCGAGTTGCGTCTGGTGTCTGCCCTGTGGGCCGACTCGCTCACACCCGACGACGTCGACCTCGACATCCACTTCGGTCCCGGCCAGTGGCTCGGCGAGTTACTGCACCAAGAGACCGCCAGCGCAGTGTGGGCGCCTACGTACGGCGAGGTCAAGCAGGTGGCCGACCTCGCTCAGCGCCCACGGGTGCACGTCCTTGGGCTCGAGAGCCATTGGACGGTGCTGCTCGGCAGCGCAGCAGCGACCGTCAACGACCACGACCTCACCGTCGACACCTCATTGGCCGCCATCGAACTGGCCCTCACCGGGCAGTACGCGGCCGCGGTGCCATCACGGTTCGTGCACCGGCAACTCGCCGACGGCCGGTTGCACAGCCTCCCCGAGGGCACCAAACCGATCGAGGAGACGCACTACGTGGTCACTCCGCCGGGACGACGTTCGCCGTCTGCGCACGCAAGCGCGTTCGTCGAGTTCCTGCGCTCTGCGGCGACTGCACCGCCGCAGGATCGAAGCGGTTCGCCACACTCTCACTGAGGCGGTCGAGGATGATGGCCATCACCAGCAACGCCAAACCCGACTCAACACCCACCCCGGTGTCGGGTTTGGTGAGCGCAGCCACCGATTCGTAGCCCAGACCTTGACCGCCGATCAGACCGGCAATGATGACCATCGACAGCGCCATCATGATCACCTGGTTGAACGCCAGCATGATGCCCTTCATCGCCAACGGTACGTGCACACCCCACAGTCGTTGCCGCGGTGTGGCGCCGAACGTGGTGGATGCCTCCAGTACTTCTGGGCTGACCTGCTTGATGGCCAACGCCGTGAGCCGTACACCTGGTGGAACCGCATAGATCACTGTGGCGAGGATGCCGGGCACGTACCCAACTGCGAACAGCATCACGAACGGGATGGCATAGATCAGCGACGGAAACGTCTGCAGCGCGTCGAGCACCGGCTCGCAGGCGGCCTCGAGCCGAGGCCGACGACCGACGAAGATGCCCACCGGCACGGACACAAGGATCGCCAGCGCGACTGCCACCATCAGTTGCGCCAGCGTCTCGAGCGACTGCGGCCACATACCGAGCAGCCCTACACCCGCCAAGCCGCCGAGGCAGAACAGCGCGAACTTCCACCCGCGCAGCACCCATGCCAGAACCACCACCGCACCGATGAGCACCGGCCAGGCGATCGACACGCCCATCAAGTCGCGGATGCGAATGACCACATCGCGCACGATGAAGTCGTTCACCCACTGCAGCTGGTCGTGGAAGTTGCTGCGGATGCTCTTCACCAGACGATCGACCGGTTCAGCCACGCTGTGGTCGAACTTCCACGGGCTACCCAGGCTGTTGGTGGCGTCAGCAACGACGTAACTGACCGCGAGCGCGGCCGCCGCGACGGCCCAGTAGAGCTTGCCCGCGATCGGGAACACGCGGCGACGATCCACCAACGAGCGGGTGGTGCGGTCGAACGCCATCGCTACGGCGAAGATGGCCACACCGACGAGGAACGAGCGGCCGGGGCTGCGCAGCTTCAATGTGTCGATCAACTCGGCGCCGAGTCCGCCAGCCCCGACCAGCGCACCGATGACCACCATGCCCATGCAGAGCATGATTGTCTGGTTCATCGCCGTCACGAATGATTTGATCGCCTGTGGTGCCTGCACCTTCCAGAGCAACTGCCAGCGATTCGATCCGAAGATGAGACCGGCCTCCACCGATGCGGGCGGCACCTGGCGGATACCGAGTGCCACGATGCGAATCATCGGCGGCAGTCCGAAGATGATGGTGGCGATGGCTGCTGGAACCTGCTTGATACCGAAGAGCAAGACCGACGGCACCAGATAGAACGTGACCGGCAGGCTCTGCATGGCATCGAGCACCGGCCGCATCAGCCGCTCGACCTTCGGGTTGAGCCCCGCCCACACACCGAGCGGAGTGCCGATGATCACGCACGCGAGGATGCAGAACAGCATCAACGCCACGGTTTCCATACCTTCCTTGTGGAGGCCGGAGAACTCGACGAACAGCAATCCGCTCGCCACCACCGCTGCTGTGACCCACTTACCCGAGCGCAGGATGACCACGAACACGAGCAACGGCAGCCAGAACCAGGGCAGGTCGAGCAGCAGATCACGGATCGACTCGTAGCGAGCCAACACGAAATCGCCGATCGGGCGGATGATGTCGTGCAACCAGAAGTTCGAGTTGCGGTTCCGGCGAACCCATGACTGTGCGTCGTTGACCGGGTTGGCCAGGTGGCGATTCCAGGAGTCAGGGAAGAATGTGGTGCCGCGCAGCACGATCTGCAACACGATCAGCGCCACCACCGCTGCCGCCACGAGTTGCCACTTACGTTGTCGAGCGAACGTCACGCCTGACCTCACCCAGTAGCGCAGCGACCCGAGCACGGTCGATCGAGCCGACCACGGTGTCGTGCTCGTCGACCACAGCGACCGGCAAATCGCTCGCCACCAACGCCGGTAGGACCTCGGAGATGTGGGCCGAACTGCGTACCGACATCGTGGCCCCGCTGACCGGTGCGCCGAGCACTGCGGCGGCGGTGAGCACCCGCTCGCGAGGTACGTCGGTGACGAACTCGCGCACGTAGTCGGTGGCCGGGCTGAGCACCAGATCCTCGGGCGTACCGATCTGGTCGAACTCGCCGTCCTTCATGATTGCAATGCGATCGCCCAGGCGCACGGCCTCGGCGAAGTCGTGTGTGATGAAGATGATGGTGCGTTGCTCTTGCTGCTGCAGTCGGATCAACTCGTCCTGCATCTCACGCCGGATGAGCGGGTCGAGCGCCGAGAACGGCTCATCGAACAGCAAGATGCCGGGGTCGAGCGCCAGGGCACGTGCCAGCCCCACACGCTGCTGCATACCGCCCGATAGTTGCTGAGGGTAGTGCATTGCCCAGTCGGCCAGGCCCACTTTGGTGATGACCTCCATCGCTCGCGCCCGTCGCTCGTGCTTGGGGCGGCGCTGCACTTCCAGGCCGTAGGCGACATTGTCGATCACACGCTTGTGCGGGAACAGGCCGAAGTGCTGGAAGACCATCGACATCTTCGTGCGGCGGACCTCACGGAGTTGCGTGGGGTTCATCGTCAGCAAATCCTCGCCATCGACGAGCACTTCACCGCTGGTTGGTTCGACCAGCCGCGACAGACACCGCACCAACGTGCTCTTTCCGCTCCCAGAGAGCCCCATCACCACGAACGTCTCACCACGACGCACAGAGAAGCTGACGTCGCGCACGCCGATGGTGCAACCCGTGCTGGACAACACGTCGCTGCGACTGACCCCGTCGCGTGACAGCGCCAGGGCGACCTCCGGTCGCGCGCCAAAGACCTTCCAGATGTTGCGAACCTCGACCGCTGGCGCGGCCGCCCCCATCGCATCACTCACGATTCTCGATCTCCCTCAGTGGATCTGCGGAGAGACTAGTCTCACTCTGTTGGCCAGGGGGGCCGACGAGAATCGAGGGGGAAGATGAACTTGAGTGGCAAGCGCACCATCGCGCTCATCGCCGTCGCAGCGCTCGCGTTGACGGCCTGTGGTGACGACAAGAAGTCCAGTACGTCCAACGGCGCCGCCGGCGCATGCAGTGGCCTCAGCGGTGAGCCAATCCAGATCGTGCAGAATGCATGGACCGCTTCCGCAATCGAGGCGCAGATCATGAAGCAGCTGATCGAGTCGCAGTTGTGCGTGCCCGCCGAGATCGTGGAGATCGATGAGAACTCGATGTTCAGCGGTTTCTCTGATGGGAAGGTCGACTTCGTCACCGAACTCTGGCCGTCGGGCATCGTTGCCGATGAGCAGGCGTTCATCGACGATGGTTCGGTCGTCAACATGGGTCCTCTGGGCACGACCGGCCAGATCGGCTGGTTCGTTCCCGACTACGTCGTTGCCGAACATCCCGAGCTGGCGACGTGGGAAGGGTTCAAGGATCCCACGTTGGCGAAGTTGTTCGCGACCGCAGAGACCGGCGACAAGGGTCGCTTCCTCGGCACCGACCCGTCGTACTCGCAGCTCGACGAGCCGCTGATCACGAATCTGGGACTGCCGTTCGACGTGAAGTTCTCAGGCTCTGAGGCCGCCACCGTGGCCGAACTCGACAGCGCCGTGGCCGAAAAGAAGCCGATCGTGATGTATTGGTGGACACCGACCGCCGCAGTCGGCAAGTACAAGCTGGTCCAGGTAAAGCTGCCCGACTACACCGCCGGCTGCGCCGACGACGTCGAGAAGGTGGCCTGTGGCTACCCGGCCGACCCGCTCATCAAGTTGGCTTCGGCCAAGCTGGAGAAGAAGAACCCGAAGGTGTGGTCGATGGTGCAGAAGGTGCAGATCACCATCGATCAGCAACTCGAGTTGCTGCCACAGGTGGAGATCGATCAGCAGCCCGCCGCCGATGTGGCCAAGGCTTGGATCGCCGCCAACGAGGCTGTCTGGTCCGCCTGGTTCGCCTGAGCTAGGTCAACACGCAGCTAGCCTTACCGGGCGCCGGCTTCTCTGGCCGGCGCCCGGCCGCGTGCGAACCAGTTGTGCTAGGGTTCCACCATACGGATTGATTCCACATCGTGGAACAGATGACCCGAGGATGTACATGAGCGACGCCGACGATCTCGACCTCTCTGCGCTGCCCGACGACGAGCTCGTCACGCAGATGCACGAAGACCTGTATGACGGCATGGCGCCGGAGATTGCCGAAGGCACGCTGCTGCTGCTCGATCGGGGCTGGACGCCGGACAGAGTGCTGCAATTGGCCCTCGTCGAAGGGATGCGAATCGTCGGCATCGACTTCCGCGACGGCATCCTGTTCGTCCCCGAAGTGCTGCTCTCCGCGAATGCGATGAAGTCCGGTATGGAGATCCTCCGCCCGCTCCTCGCAGAGACCGGAGCCGAGCCGATCGGCAAGGTCGTCATCGGCACCGTCAAGGGCGATATCCACGACATCGGCAAGAACCTTGTGGCCATGATGCTCGAGGGTGCTGGCTTCGAAGTCATCGACCTCGGCATCAACACCGATGCCGACTCGTTCCTTGCGGCGATCGAGGAGCACAAACCCGACATCCTCGGCATGTCGGCACTGCTCACCACCACCATGCCGTACATGAAGGTGGTCATCGACACGCTCCAGGAGCGCGGTCTGCGCGACAAGATCATCGTGTTGGTCGGCGGCGCCCCGCTCAATGAAGAGTTCGGTCAGGCCGTCGGCGCTGACGCCTATTGCCGAGACGCAGCGGTGGCTTCCGAGATGGCCAAGCAACTCGTCAGCGCTCGCCGCGGGCGCGTTGAGCCCCCCGGCCCGTCCGTCGCCTGATACCGGTTCCATGTCCCGGCCACTCGTGATCGCCTGCGGCGCCCTCGTGGCCGAGCTGCGCGCAGTGCTGGCAGCCAACGACCTCGCCGACGCCGTCGAGGTTCGCTACCTCCCGGCGAATCTCCACAACCGACCTGGGCGCATCGTTCCCGAACTGCAGTTGCTCCTCGACGAGCACGATCCGCAGACCGACCGGACGGTCCTCATCGGCTACGCCGACTGCGGCACGGGCGGGGCACTGGACCGGCTGCTGTCCGAGCGGACCAACCTGCGACGACTGCCCGGTAGTCACTGCTATGAGTTCTTCTCCGGCAGCGCACCGTTCGCGGCGCTCGCTGAAGCCGAGTTGGGCACCTTCTATCTCACCGACTTTCTGGCGAAGCACTTCGACGCGCTCGTATGGCAGGGGCTCGGCCTCGACCTCCACCCTCAGCTGTTGCCCACCTACTTCGGCAACTACACACGGCTCGTCCTGCTCTCGCAAACCCAGGACGCCGCGGTCCTGGCCTCCGCCGAACGCGCCGCCCAGCAGTTGGGTCTGCACTTCGAACATCACCATGTCGGCCTCGCGCCCTTCGAACAGGCCGTCACCGTCACACTCCGAAAGGTGGCCTGAAACATGGCTCGTCGTTCCGCTAGCGAGGTCGTCGTCATTCTGTGGCGCGATATCCCCGCCCAGATCAACGGCAAGGACGGCGATGATCGCCACCAGGTCATCCTTCCGCATCGCTTCCAAAAGGCAATCGACCGCGCGGCGATGGTTGCCGGTAAGAAGTCGGCACAGGACTACGTCGGTGAGTGGCGCCGCGCCACCCACCCGCTCACCGGTTCGGTGGCCGACAGCGTGGCCGCCACGGCTGCCAACATCGAAACAGAGTTCACGAACGAGCGTCTGCATGCGCTCGTCGACAACGGCGGCTGGGACCCCGCAGAGGAGCACCTGACATGACGCACACAGTTCTCAGTTCGGCGACGAGGGAAATCGTCATCGGCTTCGACCGTCCGTTCGTGATGATCGGCGAACGCATCAACCCGACCGGGCGCAAGTTGCTCGCCGAGGAGATGAAGAACGGAAACTTCAGCCGCGTCGAAGCCGATGCCCTCGCCCAGGTGGCCGCAGGTGCACACATGCTCGATATCAACGCCGGCATCCCGCTCGCCGATGAGCCGGCGCTCCTGGCCCGTGCGATCCAGCTGGTACAGGGTGTCACCGATGTGCCGTTGTCGATCGACTCGTCGATCGTCGAAGCGCTCGAGCGCGGGCTGTCGGTGTACCAGGGCAAGGCGCTCGTCAACTCGGTCACGGGCGAAGACGAGCAGATGGAACGGGTATTGCCGCTGGTCGCCAAGTACGGCGCTGCCGTGGTGGCCATCTCGAATGACGAGACAGGTATCAGCACCGACCCCGACGTGCGCTTCGCCGTTGCCAAGAAGATCGTGCAACGTGCCGCCGACTACGGCATCCCCAGCCACGACATCATCGTCGATCCGCTGGTCATGCCGATCGGGGCCATGGGCACCGCCGGTCGTCAAGTGTTTGCACTGTTGCGTCGATTGGTCACCGAGCTGAAGGTCAACACCACCTGCGGCGCGTCGAACGTCAGCTTCGGTCTCCCCGCCCGCAACAACATCACCGGCACGTTCCTCGCGATGGCCATCAGCAACGGCATGACCTCGGCGATCATGAACCCGCTACACCCTGAGGTCAAGACGATCGTCATGGCAGCCGACGTGCTGGCTGGGAACGACCAGGACTGCGCCGCATGGATCCGCGCCAACCGCGACCCCGACGCACCCACTGGCGCCCGCGGGGGCCGCGTCGGCGGTCGCGGCGCGAGGCGCGCCGAGTAGCGATGCCGCGCATCGTCTTCACCCCGTCCGGACTCGATGGCGTGGTGCCCGAGGGCACCACGGTGTTGCAGGCTGCCCGCGAGCTGGGTGTCGACCTCGACTCGGTGTGCGGTGGCCGAGGTATCTGCGGTCGCTGTCAGGTGGTGGCCTCACCAGGGCAGCACCAGAAGTGGGCCATCGATTCCGCCGACACGGCGCTCAGCCCGTGGACTGCCACCGAGACCACCTACGACACGCGTAAGCCGATGAAGCCGGAACGCCGGCTCGGTTGTTGTGCGCTCGTCCTGGACGATGTCGTGCTCGATGTGCCGCCCGAGAGCCAAGTGCACCGACCGGTCGTGCGCAAGAGTCTCGACCTCACGGATGTGGTGCTCGACCCCGCAGTGCACCTGTTCTATCTCGAGCTACCGCCGAGCCTGCTGGGCGACGCCGCGTCGATGACGGAACTGGTCATCGCCGAGCTACAACGGGAACACGGTGTCACCGTCACCCACCTCGATCTGACGGCTCTGCAAGAAGTACATCACGCGTTCGGCGGGCAGGAACGCTCGGCAACTGTCGCGGTTCGCGGCGACACCGTCGTGGCCGCATGGCGGGGCTACACCGAGCGTGTGTGTGGCGTCGCTGTCGATATCGGCAGCACCACCATTGCCGGCCACCTGTGCGATCTGAGCACGGGCGAAATCCTCTCCTCGGCAGGTCGGATGAACCCGCAGATCCGCTACGGCGAAGACCTGATGAGCCGTGTGAGCTACGTGATGATGAACCCGGGCGGCGACCGCAACCTCACGGTTGCCGTGCGCGAGTCGCTCAATGAACTCATCGGCGAGTTGTGCACCGATGCCGGAGTGGCCACTGGCGAGGTGCTGGAGATCGTGCTGGTCGGCAACCCGATCATGCATCACATCGTTGCCGGGATCGATCCCACTCCCCTGGGCCAGGCACCGTTCACCCTGGCCACAGCAGAAGCAATCACCGTTCGCGCCGCTGAGTTCGAACTGCACTGCGCACACGCGCTGGTGTACCTGGCTCCCTGTATCGCCGGGCACGTCGGTGCCGACACAGCCGCGGTCATCCTCTCCGAGCAGCCCCACCACTCGCCCACCATGCAACTGCTGGTCGACGTGGGCACGAATGCCGAGATCGTGGTCGGCGACATGCACCGCCAGTTCGCATGCAGCAGCCCCACCGGGCCGGCGTTCGAGGGTGCCCAACTCAGCAGCGGGCAGCGCGCCACAGCAGGTGCCATCGAGCGCATCCGCATCGACCGCGACACGTTCGAGGCCCGCTTCAAAGTGATCGGTTGTGATCTCTGGAGCGACGATCCCGGCTTCGCCGAGGGCACCGCCGGACTCGACATCTCCGGGATCTGCGGGTCAGGCATCATCGAGGTCGTCGCCGAGATGTACCTCGCCGGAGTTATCGATTCCGAAGGTGTCGTACAGGGTTCACTCACCGACCGCACGAACCGCGTCGTCCCCGACGGCCGCACGTTCACCTACGTGGTCACCGACGGCATCACGATCACCCAGAACGATGTGCGTGCCATCCAGCTGGCGAAGGCCGCCCTGCGCGCTGGGATCGAACTGCTCTACCAGCACGCGGGTGTCACCGAAGTGCACGACATCCGCCTAGCGGGTGCGTTCGGTAGCCACATCGATCCCGTCTACGCACTGGTGCTCGGCCTGGTGCCCGACTGTCCGGTCGAGCGAGTGCGCTCGGTCGGAAACGCAGCCGGTGCTGGCGCGGTGCGCGCACTGCTCTCGTGCGCATTGCGGGCCGAGATGGAAGCTGCGGTCCGCAGCGTGGTGAAGGTGGAGACCGCCACCGAACCCGACTTCCAGGCCCAGTTCGTGGCCGCAATGTCGTTCCCCCACGCTCTCGCGCCCTCCACACACCTATCCGCGGTCATCACGCTGCCCGACCGAACGGCTGGCGGCGACCGCGCCGGCCGCAGGCGCCGTACGAGGGAGCCCTCATGAACACTCGCCGCTCTGGCGGACGCTCCGGCCGGGCCGCGCTCCGCGCCTCGCATGTAGTCGAGCGGGTCCCGTATCTCACCCGTACCATGCGCCCCTTCGAGCTCGCCAGCGAGGAGTCGCTCGCACTGATCGAGTACACCGCGGACACCGTGCTCGAAGAAGTCGGTATCGAGATTCGCGACTACCCGGAAGCGCTGCCGATCTTCGCTCGCGGTGGCGCCATCGTCGATGGCACGCGTGTGCGCTTCCCGCGGGGTATGTGCCGTGAGATCGTCAGCCGCGACGCCCCCAGCACCTATGTGCAGCACGCTCGCAACGCGCTGCACAACGTGGTGATCGGCGGCGACAACACCGTGTTCGCCCCCAACTACGGTTCACCGTTCGTACACGATCTCGACAACGGGCGCCGCTACGCGACACTCGCCGACTTCCAGAACTTCGTGAAGCTGACGTACATGTCGCCGTGGTTGCATCACTCGGGTGGCACCGTGTGCGAACCCGTCGACGTTCCGGTCAGCACACGCCACCTCGACATGGTGTACAGCCATCTCAAGTTCAGCGACAAGCCGTTCATGGGTTCCGTCACCGCCGGGTCGCGTGCGGCCGACAGTGTGGAGCTGGCACGTCTCGGGTTCGGCGGCGATCTCGGCGACCGTACGGTGCTGACCAGCCTGATCAATGCCAGTTCACCCCTGGTGTGGGACGGCACGATGCTGGCCGCCGCCCAGTGCTATGCGGAGCACAACCAGGCGTGCATCATCACACCGTTCATCCTCGCTGGGGCCATGGCTCCGTCCACCAGCGCCGGGGTCGCCGTGCAGACCCTGGCCGAAGCGCTTGCCGGAATGACCTTCGTGCAGTTGGTGCTCCCCGGCGCCCCAGTGGTGTTCGGCTCGTTCGCCAGCTCGATGAGTATGCAAACCGGCGCCCCCACGTTCGGCACACCCGAGCCGGCGATCGTGCTGTACACGATGGCCGCGCTCGCTCGCCGCCTCGGTGTGCCGTTCCGTTCAGGTGGGTCTCTGACTGCCAGCAAGCTGCCCGACGCGCAGGCCGCCTACGAGAGCGCCAACACCCTGCAGCCCACGGTCTTGGGCGGCGTCAACTTCGTACTCCATGCCGCCGGTTGGCTGGAAGGTGGTCTGGCAATCGGCTACGAGAAGTTCGTACTCGACTGCGATCAGCTGGGCATGATGACGACGTTCGTGCGTGGCCTCGACGCCACCGAAAACGGATTGGCGCTCGACGCGCTGCGCACCAATCCTCCGGGGAACCATTTCCTGGGCACGGCGCACACACTGGCCAATTTCGAGACCGCCTTCTATCGCAGCGACACCGCCGACAACTCGAGCTTTGAACAATGGAGCGAAGAGGGTGGCCTCGACGCTGCGCAGCGAGCCAACGCCCTCTGGAAACGACGCCTCGCCGAGTACGAACCACCGGCGCTGGACCCGGCGATTGATGACGCCATGCGGGAGTTCGTCACCCGCCGTACGGCAGAACTGCCCAACGAGTTTGGATGATATGAGTTCCTCACTGCACCACCTCATCGCTGACGCTCGCTACGAAGTCATCCCGATGAAGAACCTCGAAACGCAGCTCGAACACATCCCGGCGGGCGCCTCGGTCTCGGTTACGTGCAGCCCAGCCAAGGGGCAGCAACCGACGCTCGACCTGACTTCCAGATTGGCCGACCTCGGCCACATGGCGGTACCGCACATCTCGGCCCGTCTGTGCCCCGACGAGGCCGAGGTCAAGCGACTCGCCGAGTTCTGCCGTTCCCATGGCATCAAGGAAGTGTTCCTCATCGCCGGCGATCCTGAACAGCCTGCCGGTAAATACGACGGTGTAGTGAGCTTCCTGCGCGACTTCCTCAGCTGCGACCACGGCCTCCAGCGCATCGGTGTGACCGCCTATCCAGATGGCCACGCAATCATCCCGGCGCAGGTGGTGCACGAGGCGCTGCATGCCAAGCAGGAGTTGCTGAAGGATGCTGGCGTGGCAGGGTTCGCCAGCACCCAGATGTGCTTCGACCTCACCCAGTGGACGACGTGGGCCGCTGCCGAGCGCGCCGCAGGTTTCGACCTGCCGCTGCACATCGGCGTACCCGGCGTGATCGACCGGGCCAAGTTGTTCACGATGGGTATGCGCCTCGGCATCGGCAACAGCATGCGCTTCGTCAAGAAGAACGGCGGCGTCCTTGGCCGGTTGTTCAAGCCCGGCGGTTACGACCCCAACAAGCTCATCATCCCGCTGAGCAAGCGGGCCGACGAGCTGAACATCGAAGGACTGCACTTGTTTACGTTCAACAACGTGCAGGCCACTGCCGAGTGGCAGCGCAAGATGCTCAACCGTTTCGGCGGATGATCTCGGCAGTGATGGCCGGCACCACCGTGTGCAGGTCGCCGATCACGGCGTAGTCGGCCTTGGTGACCATGTTCGCCTCGGGATCGGTATTGATCGCGAGGATCTGCTTCGATGCCATGGCGCCCACCCAGTGCTGGATGGCACCGGAGATACCACACGCGATGTACAGATCGGGGGCGATGCGCGTTCCCGTCTGCCCCACCTGATCGGTGTGGTTGCGCCATCCGTTGTTCGTGACCGCCCGTGAGCAACCGACGACACCGCCGAGGCGAGCCGCCAGTGCCTCCAGCGGGGCGAAGCCCTCGGCTGAACCCACCGCACGGCCCCCGCCGACGACCAGTGGAGCCGTTGCCAGGGTCACGCCCGCCGTTCGCTCGACACGCTCGGTCACGACGGTGCGCGACAGCGATGGATCGAGTTCCACCATCAACGAGACCACCGTGCCTGCGGCAGCCGAGGGTGTGGCCTCGTGGCTGTGATGCGCGAAGGTGAGCAACTTGGTGGCGGCCGACAAGGTGCACTGCTCCAGCAATGAACCACCCCAGCGAACGCGAGTGATGGTCCAGGTGGCGGAATCGATCTCCACGCAGTTGGCGACCATCGGCAGGTCGAGACGCGCAGCCGCCTGGGCCATGACCTCGTTCCCACGATCCGTACCGCAGGCCAACACAACGGTGGGCCGCAGCGAGCGCACCGCCTGAGCAACGACTTCGCCCCATGCTTCGGGCCCGTAGTCGGACAACACGGCGGCGTGCACCTGGTGCACGACTGCGGCGCCATGCGCGGCAAGTTCCGGAGCAAACGCGTCGGCGGTTGCGCCGATGGTGAGCGCCTCGACGTGCGGGTCGAGGCGGAGCGCTGCGGCCAGTGCCTCGAGCGATGCAGGAGCGAGCGTCCCGCGGTCATGTTCGATGACGACGAGCACGGTCACTTCAGGATCCCCAACTCTTCCAAGAGGTCGACGACAGCGGGCGCGGCTTCAGGGCCGTGCCCCAACACGATGGTCTGGCTGACCTGTTCGGCGGCCTGTACGAGGGTGATCATCTGCTGACCGCCACGCTCACCGCCGGGGGCAACCTGCGCGACCTCCACCTTCTTCGATGCCAGACGACCCTTCAGCGTTGGGTACCGGGGCAGGTTGATGCCCTCCTTGACACCCAGCACCACGGGCATCTGCAGCGAGTACACCTCGACACCGGCATCCGCTTCGCGACGGGCCTTCACCGACGCTCCGTCGACCTCAATGCCCTTGACACCATTCACCATTGGGCGTCCGAGGGCGTGCGCCACGCGGACGCCGACCTGGAAGTTGCCCGAGTCGGCCGACTCGTTGCCGAACAACACGATGTCAAAGGCGCCGTCGGTGGCCTCGACGTCGCGGATCGCAGACGCGATGGCCGATGCCGTGCGCTGTGGATCCCATTCCGCAGTCTCGATCGGCAACAGCACCGCCTTGTTGATCCCGATACTGGCCGCGTAACGCAACTGCTCGTCGGCTTGCGCCGGGCCGAGGGTCAGCACGGTGGACTCGCCGCCGTGCTGCTCCACGAGTTGCACAGCCGCCTCCACCGCGCACTCCTCATGCGGGCTCGTGGTGAACGCCAAGTAGGCAGTGTCGACGGCCTGTCCGTCGGCCGTGAGGTTGATCTTGGCCCCGGGCGCCGGCACCCGCTTCACACAGACGAGAACGCGCACGTCAGCCCTTCATGCGGGTATCGGTGGGGTCGAACAGCGGGGTGCTGCCGGCAACTTCAACGGTGACCGGGTAACACTCGTTCATGTACATCACCTGCAGCTTGTTGCCGACGACTGCGTGTTCGGGCGGAAGATACGCCAACAGCAAGTACTTACCCAGCGACACACCCGCTCCAGCGGTGGTGACTCGCGAGACGCGGCCCTTGGCATCGACGATGCGGTCGCCCGCGAGCGTCAGAATCGGCTCGTTGCCGCCCGTGGGGAACCGGTCGTAGCCGTCGGCGCACTGCTGACTGTCCATGGAGAGTGTGCACATCACCGCGGCCGGAGCCTCCGCACGAGCCGCGAGGTACGCGGCCTTGCCGATGAAGTCAGCGCTCTTCACCTTCGGACGAGCCAGACCGGCTTCCACCGGGTTGTACTCACTCTCCAGCTCGGAACCCATCAGGCGATAGCCCTTTTCGATGCGGCCGGTCACGGCGTACACGCCGATGCCCACGGGAATGATCTCGAACTCATGGCCGGCCGCGAAGACCGCATCCCACAGCGTGAGGCCGTGCTCCATCCGGGTGTAGATCTCCCAGCCGTTCTCCCCGACGTAGCTGATGCGGTACATCGTGCACGGCACACCGTTGATCAGCACCTCGCGGACCGCGCCGTACGGGAAGCCGCCCTGCGACAGGTCGTAGGGGGCGGTCGTGTCGTCGGTGGCGATCTTGGCCAGCGTCTTGGCTGCGTTCGGGCCCCACACGCCGATCGTGCAGATGCCCTGCGAGCGATCGGTGAACGTCACCGACCCGTCCGTCGGCAGGTGCTTGTTGAACCAGTAGTGATCGCGTCCACCGTCAAACGCGCCAGTGATCACGCGGTAGTGCTCCTCACCGAGGCGCTGGATGGTGAGGTCGCCACGGAAACCACCATGCGGTGTGAGCAACGGCGTGTAGACGCTGCGCCCGACCGGAACCTCCACCTGGTTGACGCACATGTAGTTCAAGAACGCGGTCGCGCCGGGGCCCTCGAAGTCGAACTCGTTGAACGCTGTGAGATCCACCACACCGACGCTCTCGCGCATCTGCAGGTGCTCGGCGTTGGTCACCGGGTTCCACCAACGACCGTCCCACTCGTGGGTGCGCGGCGTTGCGGCCTGCGGGAACTTGGCGAACAGCTGCTCGTTGCTGGAGTACCACTGCGGACGCTCCCAGCCACGGGCGTCGAAGAACGTGGCGCCGAGCGCCTCTTCGCGGGCATAGAACGGACTGCGTCGCAGGCCACGCTGACTGGCCCACTGCTCACGCGGGTGGACAATGCCGTAGGTCTTGTTGAAGTGCTCGTTGCACCGAGCGTTGATGTGCCACTCGGTCTTCTCGTGCGGGTAGAAGCGGCTGATATCGCTGCCATGCGGATCACACATGTGCGGGTAGCCATATGTCATCCACTCGGCCACCAACTGCGCGATGCCGGGGCCTTCCTTGATCCACACGGCGGCAGCACTCCACAGATTGCGCACCTCGGGGGTCTCGCCCAGCACCGGGTTGGCGTCGGGGGTGAGGCTGAGCAGACCGTTGATCGCGTAGCGGATCTCGGCATCGCCGAGCATCTCCATCAGCTCGATGGCCTGCTCCATCTGCGGATCGAAATCGTCGTAGGTGAGCGGCAGTTCGGTTGGGGTCAGCGCCGAGGCAGCGATCGAGGGGATGTCGTCCGGGCGCATCAGGATTGGTCGGTGGGCATAGCTGCCGACCTCCATCGATCCGGCCGACTGACGCTCGTAGCAGAACGTGTCCATATCGCGGATGATCGGGAAGGCCAGTTCCTTACCGGACTGCTGCAGGATGTCGATCGGGCCGACGTCGGCCATCTGATGCACGGCCGGGGTGAGCGGAATGTTGGCACCGGCCATCTTGGCGATGCGCGGGCTCCACACACCGCAGGCGACGACCACGTGGTCGGCCTCGATCGTGCCGCGATCGGTGACGACGGCCTTGATGCGCGGCCCACCGGGCGCCGGTTCGGTGAGCAGATCCAGCACTTCGGTGTTGGCGAACACGGACAGCACACCGTTGGCGACGGCCTCGTCGCGCATCTGGGTGCCGGTGGCGAGCGAGTCGACCACGGAGACGCTGGGCGTGTAGTAGCCCCCGAGGAGGATCTCCTCGTTGATGAACGGCACCAACTCCTTGATCTCGGCGGGGGTGACCAGGCGAGCATCGATACCCCACGCCTTGGCTGACGTCATCCGGCGCTTGAACTCCTCCATGCGCTCAGGAGTGCGGGCTACTTCGATACCACCGCAGGTGTTGTTCATTCCGGCTGCGATGTACTGGTTCTGGCTGTCGACCGTCAGGAACGCCATTTCCTTGTTGTGGTCGGTGGGGAAGATGAAGTTCGAGGCGTGGCCCGTGCTGCCGCCTGGATTCGGCAGCGGCCCCTTGTCCAGCAGCACCATGTCGGTCCAGCCCAATCGGCTGAGATGACCGACCAGACAGTTGCCGACGATGCCGGCACCGATGACGACAACCCGTGCTGTGGACGGAACTTCGCTCATGTGATGACCCCTGGGGATGGTTGCCGTCTCGACGGCGGTGATATATCTTTACCATATCAAACACCCGCCGGTCACCAAGTCGCTCTCGCACAGGGCCTACGACGAGATCCGACGCATGATCGTGCGCCTCGCACTCGCGCCCGGAGCAGTCATCAACGAGGACGACCTTCAAGCCCGACTGGGTCTGGGGCGCACCCCCATCCGCGAAGCGCTGCAACGCTTGGTGCGTGACCAACTGGTCACGGTCATCCCCCGCCGTGGCATGTACGTCAGCACGATCGATGTCGGCGAGCTGTCCACGCTCTACGAAACCAGGGCCGTTCTCGAGCCATACGTCACCCGCTTGGCCTGCGCCCGCGGCACCGACGCACAATGGGCACAGATGCGTCAAGTGGTGGATGCTGCACGCCGCAGCGGCGCACCAGCAGATGAACTGATCGGGTACGACCGTGAGTGCCACGAGATCGTGTGGGCCGCAGCCAATAACCGCTTCCTCACCGACACGCTCGACATGTTGTACGCCCAGAGCGACCGCCTGTGGCACATCTACCTCGCCGAGGTCGACGACATGGCCGACGCTGTCGACGAGCACGAGGCGATCCTCCATGCGCTCGAGGCGCGGGATGCTGATCGGGCAGCATCGCTGGTGGAGGCCCACATCCGAGCATTCGATACGCAGATCGGCAATGCCGTGCGGCGCCGCCTCGAATCGCCACTTGCCGGTTGAGCTAGGTGCGCCGACTGCGGCGGCGACCGATCGCCACGATGGTGGCCGGCACGTAGAACGCACGCGCCGACAGCGACACCTCGCTCCACGGACGTTTGGCCAGCGGAGACCGCCACGCCACCATGCGGTAGACGAAGAAGATCGCCACGAGGACGTGCATCACGATCAGCGCCCAATAGAAGCCCGTGGGGCCGATGATGCCCATCGCCGCGCCGGCCAGCATCGGTCCGGCGATCGCTCCGAGTCCGTAGAGCTTCACCAGCTGTGACGCCGCAGCGCTGAGGTGCTCGGGCTCGATCCAGTCGTTCGTGTACGCGCCCACCACCGAATAGAGCGGGTAGCTGAACCCACCGAGGAGGGTGATCAACACGAACGCCATCGGTTTGTGGGGTGAGTCCAGAAGCAACAGCGCAGCCATCCCCGCAGCCCCGGTTGCGGCCACGACTCCGACGGCACGCCGGTCGATGTCGTCACTGGCCGCGGAGATCGGCCATTGCAAGAGCATGCTGCCCAGGCTGGGCAGCGCGACGTACAGACCTACTTTGCCGGGTGACAGCCCGACACGTGTTGCGTAGACCGCCCCCATACCGAACAGAGCACCGTGAGCAATCCCTACCAGGAGGCATGAGAACACGCCGGTGGGCACGATCCTCGCCAGCTCCCGCAAAGAGATCTTCTCGGCGGTCTCGACCCCAGGAGCCTGCGCCGCCTCCGAGAGCGCCACCGGGGCAACCGCCAAGGACGTGATGATCGCAGCCACGGCGAACCCTGTGACGGTGAGCGGGTTGAACGCCGAGACGAGGATCTGGCCGACACCGAAGCACGCAACCGTCAGACCGCCGTAGATGGCCAGCAGGGAACCACGGTTGTCGTTCGTCGCCAGATCGTTCAACCAGGACTCAGCGACCACGTAGATGCCGGCGAAACACAGTCCGGTGATCAGTCGCAGCACGATCCACGACGACGCATCGTCGGTGATGCCGATGCCGATGATCGCCGCGCCGAGCAGCGACGCCAGCGCGGCGTAGACGCGGATGTGTCCCACCCGGCCGAGTGCGCGCAATGTGAACACCGAGCCGACAAGAAAGCCGACGTAATAGCTGGCGCTGATGAGGCTGCTGACCACGGTCGGCAAACCGCGCTGCTCCGAGCGAACACCGAGCAACGTCGAGAACAGACCGCCCGAGACCATCAGCAGTGCGAGACCAGCGAACAGGCCCCACGTGGCCAGCGCCAGGTGTCGTCCCGCCGGTGAGGCGGTGGGTTGCATCGGTGTCAGCCGCCGATCCGTACGCCAGCGCCGCCATCGATCACGTAGGTCTCGCCGGTGATCCACGACGCGGCATCGGACGCCAGGAACACGGCAAGGTTGGCGATGTCCTGCGGAATGCCAAGGCGTTTGGTCGGCAGTTGCTCGGCGAGCTTCTCGCCAAAGTTGTCGACGAGGTACGCCGCGAAGTCGGTCTGCACCAGACCAGGGGCGATGCCGACCACACGGGTGGGGCCGAGCTCGGCGGCCAGTTGCCGCGTCATGTGCACGATGGCAGCCTTCGACAGGTTGTACACACCAAGGCCGAACTCGGCGCGCAGGCCACCCACCGACGCGATGTTGATGATCACACCGGGCTTACCGTTCGCCGTGGACTCCTTCATCGCCTGCTCCCACGCAGCCTGAATCCAGAACAGCGGACCGCGCAGGTTGACATCGAACGTCTTGTCGAAACGTCCTTCATCGACGCCCAGGGTGAAGCCGAAGTACGGGTTCGTGGCTGCATTGTTCACCAGAATGTCGAGCCCACCGAAGCGTTCGATCGTCGCCGCGATGGCTGCCTTGCCGGCCTCGACATCGCCAGCGTTGGCGGCGTACACGTCGACCTCGCCGGTCATCTCCGCTGCGGCTGCCTGCAAACCCTCCAGCTTGCGCGACACCAACATCACTTTCGCTCCCGATGCAGCCATCGTCGCCGCGATCGCCTTGCCGATGCCCTTCGATGCGCCAGTGACCAGCGCCACCTTGCCATTCAGTGAGATCTCCATGATTGGCGACCATACCCGCTAACATGGGCTGCCTGTAGCACGGTTGCTGCAGAGGTCGAGTGCAGGGTTGTTGGCCCCCCGTTTGTTCGGGATCAGTGCATCCACGGCCACCCCTACACAGAAAGCCCCCATGTCAGACCTTCAGCCGACGCGTACGTTCGCGTCCCTCGGTGTCCCCGCGCCCATCGTCGCAGCCCTTGCCGCCGGTGGCATCACCGCCCCGTTCCCCATCCAGGCCATCACCCTCACCGACTCGCTGGCAGGTCGCGACCTGCTGGGTCGCGGCAAGACCGGTAGCGGCAAGACCATCGCCTTCGCCATCCCGCTGGTCACGGCGCTCGCCAAGAGCGATGAGCGCACCCGTCAGGGTTCGCCCCGCGGTCTGGTCCTCGTGCCCACCCGCGAACTGGCCAACCAGGTCGCGGCCACCATCGCTCCCCTGGCCAAGGCCATGGGTCTGCGCCACACCGTCGTCTACGGCGGCGTCGGCTTCGGCAACCAGACCGCCGCACTGAAGTCCGGCGTCGACATCGTCATCGCCTGCCCGGGCCGCCTCGAAGACCTCATCGGTCAGGGCCACTGCCGCCTCGACCGCATCCAGGTCACCGTCCTCGACGAGGCCGACCATATGGCCGATATGGGCTTCCTGCCCGGCGTCAAGCGGATCATGGACCGCACACCGTCCGACAGCCAACGACTCCTGTTCTCAGCCACCCTCGACAACGACGTCAAGGTGCTCATCGACCGCTACCTCCACAACCCGGTGAACCATGCGCTCGACCCGGTCGATTCGCCGGTCGAGGCAATGACCCATCACCAGGTGGAGACCACGCTCGGCGACAAGCTCGCCGTCGTCACCCGCCTCGCGGCCGGTCCCGACCGTTCGCTGCTGTTCACCCGCACCAAGCACGGCGCGAAGAAGCTCGTACAGCAACTCGGCAAGTCGGGTATTCCTGCTGTCGAGCTGCATGGCAACCTGTCGCAGAATGCTCGCGAGCGCAACCTCGCCGACTTCTCCTCTGGTCAGGTCAAGGTGCTGGTGGCCACTGATATCGCCGCTCGTGGCATCCACGTCGACGATGTGCGCCTCGTCGTGCACGTCGACCCGCCGGCCGAGCACAAGGCGTTTCTGCACCGCTCGGGACGCACCGCCCGCGCCGGCGCCGAGGGACTCGTCGTCACCGTCGTGACCCCCGAGCAGCGCAAGGACGTGCGCTCGATGACCCGCGCGGCGGGTATCAAGCCGATCGTCACCGAAGCGGTGCACGGCAAGCACCCACTGCTGGAAAGCCTCGCCGGTCCGGCGCAGCCGCCGCGCACGATCGCTCAGATCGACCACATTGCGCAGCATGGTCGCCCCGGCCGCCCGCAGCCCGCCGCCGCCCGACCGCAGGGTCAGGGGCGGCCCGGTGCGCCTGGCGCTCGCAGCGGTCGTCCCGCAGGCCCCGCCAGTCGTCGTCGCCAGTCGAGCGGCCAGCAGAGTGGACAGCGCGCCCGCTGACCAGCGGGTTACCCTTGCGACATGATCGCTCCCCTGCTTGCCGGCGGGATCGCGCTGCTCGTGTCGCTATTCGGCACGTGGTGGCTCACCAAGTACCTCGCAGCCAGAGGCCGTAGCCAACCGATCCTGGTCAAGAACGAGGCCAACCTCGTCGTCCCCCAGCACATGCACAAGTCCGGTACGCCCACCATGGGCGGCATCGCCATCGTCGTCGCCGCACTCGCGGGGTATCTGTTCAGTCACATCCGCCGCGGCGTGGTGTTCTCCGATCAGACCCTCGTGATGTGGGGTGGCGTGCTTGGTATGGCCGCCATCGGGCTGATCGATGATCTGATCAAGGTGCGCACCCGCCACAACCGTGGCGTGCTGTGGAGTCGCAAGGGCTGGATCACGATGGGCGTCGCCGTGGCGGTTGCCACCGTGCTCGTCGCCACCACTGAGATCGACACTCGCTTGTCGCTCACCCGCGCCGACTGGCCGGGGATCGAGTTAGGCAAGGTGGTGTTCGTGATCTGGGCCTCGGCGCTGATCTTCGCCACCACCAATGCCGTCAACGTCACCGACGGCCTCGATGGTTTGGCTGCCGGCTCAGCGCTCCTTGGATTCACCGTGTTCACCGGCATCGGCTACCTCGGTTTCCGCAACCCGTCGATCTACGGCGACATCGTCAACCCGTACGACCTCACCGTCTTCTCCGCATCGTTTGCAGGCGCGTGCGGTGGCTTCCTGTGGTTCAATGCCGCGCCGGCCACGATCTTCATGGGCGATGTAGGTGCGTTGGCGATCGGTGCTGCGCTGTCGTTGCTCGCCATCACACTCGACACCCACCTGCTGTTGGCCCTGATCTGCGGTATCAACGTGATCGAGATTGGTTCCGTGGCGTTGCAGATGGTGGTGTTCCGGGCGTCGGGGCGCAAGAAGCGACTGTTCCGCCTGTCGCCGATCCACCATCACTTCGAGCTCGCCGGCTGGGCGGAGACCAAGGTCATCATTCGCTTCTGGTTGATCTCCGCCGCGTGCGTGGGCGGTGCGATGGCGATCTACATCGCCGACTTCACGAGGCAGTCCGGCGGCTGAGCGAGCGGCGGTTGGTCACTCGGTACATCGCTGCCCATGCCACTGCCACGATCGAGCCCAGCGCAGTGATCTGGTAGAGGAACGTACTGCGGTCGCTGCCGGCGAAGGCGGCATGCAAGCTGGTCAGCCAGAATGTCGCGTAACTGGTGAGGTGGATGCCGCGCCACACCTTCTTGGGCAACTTCTTGATCGCCAACGAGGTACCTTCCACCGCCACCAGCGTCCATGCTGCGACAACACCGAGCGCCACCGACCCGGGTCGCCACGCGCTGTGGCCGGGCACCAACACGTCCGCAAGAGTGAATCTCAGGTAGCCATGCAGCATGAGCGCGGCGAGGTGCAGCACCAGGAACCCGACGGCGAGTCCGCCGAGCCAGCGATGCAGATCGAGGATCCATGCCGGCCGCCGCTGCTCCGGGAACGCCTTGGTCGAGAGGATCACGCCCCAGATCACCGTGCCGGTGATCATCAACCACGAGATGATGCCCGACGAGCGAGCGACATACCACCAGAACTGGGGGTTCATGAGCTTCCTTCCAAGTTCAGACCCACGAGATCGTGAGTCATCAACACCTGACCCGTACCCGCAATCGCCAGGCCCGACAGGCCGTGTACTTCCAGATACGCGACTGCGTCGCTGCTGCCGGAGAGCAGGCATGCCGTTGCATGCACCTCGGCCGACCAGCCCGACCGCCCGATGACAGTGACGGCCAAGAGATCGGTGTCCGACTGCCCACCAGTACGCGGGTCGATGAGGTGGTGGTACACGACGCCGTCGGCCACCCACCGTCGCGAGACCGTGCTCGACGTGGCCACACCTCCTCCGCTGACAGCGAGGCGGCACAGCACTCCGTCGGCCGGATCGGCGTGTTCAACTTCCACGACCCAACCCTCCTGCTGGGGCGACTCGCCGGCCATGGCCAGATCGCCGCCGATGGACACCATGGCACCGGCAGCACCGCGTTCGAGAAGTGCAGCCACCACCAGATCGGCCGCCAGACCCTTTCCGATACCGCCAGGGTCGAGTGCCAGGCCCGCTGGCAGTGTGACGGTCTCACCCAATGGGTCGACCACCATGTCGGCCAGCATGCCGGGCTGTGCCACCTCGGGGAGCAGGCTCGTCTGACGGGTGGCGTCGACACGGCTGGTGCCGTACCCGTGCGCTACCAGCGCCCGCAGGATGGTCGGGTCGTATCTGCCCTCGGTCAGCCGGTACGCCTCGAGCATCGTCTGCACCAGCGTCACGGTTTCTGTCGACACGGCGGTGGGAAAGCCCGCCGACAGGTTCACGCGGCTGACATCGCTGTCCGGAAGGAAGCGGCTCCAGAGGCGCTCCAACCGTTCCAGGTCGGCGATCGCCGTGGGTACCGCTCCCTCAGGAGCGTCGACGGTCATGACATGCAACTCGCATGCCATGACCCGACCGCGATGTTCAGCGACTACCACTGGTCTTCGCTGCGGGGGCCTGTGCGGGTGCCTGGCGCACGACCGGTTTGGCTGCCAGTTGGATTGGCTTCGAGGAGGCGTTGACCGTTGGTGTGCCGGTGACCGCGCCCGTGGCCGTTCCCGGGTGGATCACCACGACGATTTGCGCAGGGGCAGTGGGCGCCGCCGGCTGGGGCGTGGACGAGCCGCGATTCTGGGCGAGCGCCATTGCTCCCACCAGACCGAACATCACCGTCATGCCAACACCTGCCGCTGCGATCTTCGCGCCGGCAGCGGGCTTGCGCCGAACTGTCCGAACAGGGGCGTCAGTCATCGTCGCCACCACCTTCGTACTCGTCGTCATCGTGGCCGCCGTTGTTGGAGGGCTGGTTGGCCGGCGGCAACACAATCGTCGGCTCGTTGACGCTCGCCGTGATGGTGCCGTTGGCATCCGCCGTGGCGGTGAACTCGATGGTGCGGGTGCCGTTGGTGAAGCTCACCATCAGCGTGTCTGCCTGTGATTGGCTCAGCGACCATGTCCAGCCAGTGGTGGGCTCTACCTGGTCGAGGCGAATCTTGCTCGTCGACGACGACACCGTGACGGCACCGGCGATATCGACCGTGAACTGCTGGCCGCCGCCCGGCACCGAGTCGGAGCCGAGGTAGACGTCGACGACCTGTGTGTTGTTGGTGAGCAGGTCGGTGGCAGAGGTGACGTTGCCGACAGAGTTGCTGTCAGCGGCGTTCATAATGCCGACATTCGCTGCCACTGCGACGGCACCGGAGACGCCGACGGCGAGGATCGCTGCTGCGGTGAGGATTTGGTTGCGCTTCATGTCGGTGACGGTACGCCCCGTCAGGCGAGCAGGAGGCCAGCTGAAGGTAATGGTTTGGCCAAGGACGAGGCATTGCCGTTCCCATGCGTGACAGGCTGTGATCGTGCAACTTCTCCTGGTCGAGGACGATCCGTCGATCTCAGTACCGCTCGCTGAAGGTCTCATTCGCGAGGGGTTCGACGTCATCGTCGCCGCCACGGGTGCCGCCGCGCTGGCTGCGCCACCGTGCGACATCGTGTTGCTCGACCTCGGTCTGCCCGACCTGGAGGGTCGAGTGGTGTGCCAACGGCTGCGCGAGCGAAGCGCCGTCCCCATCATCGTGGTGTCGGCACGCGGTGAGGAGATCGACCGCGTGATCCTGCTCGAACTCGGTGCGGACGACTACGTCGTCAAGCCGTTCGGATTCCGAGAGTTGGTTGCCAGAATCCGCGCCGTCACCAGACGGACGAAGACTGACGACGCGGCGGTCCCCGCACGCGCGATCACGGTGGGTGATCTCGTGCTCGACCAGCGTTCGCGGACCGTCACGCTCGGAGGCGACACCATCGCGTTGACCCCCAAGGAGTACGACCTGCTGCTGTGCCTGGCTGCCGATCCCGGGGCCGTGCGCAGCCGAGAACAACTGATCCACGAAGTGTGGGACGAGCACTGGTGGGGCTCCACCAAGACACTCGACGTGCATGTCGCCTCGTTGCGCAAGAAGCTGCGTCCCGAGATGATCGAGACGGTGCGCTCGGTCGGCTACCGGCTCACAGAGGGCTGACACCGTGACCAAACGTCTGCTGCTCGGTTACCTCACGATCACGGTCGTCGTACTGCTGTTGCTGGAGTTGCCGCTGGCAATCTTCTTCGCGCAGCGCGAGGTGGAACGTTTCACCGGTGGCATCGAGCATGACGCGTACGTCATCGCTGGCATTTACGAGGACGATCTACAGAACGGCATCACCCCCGACCCGCAGGCCGCTCTGACGTACGAAGACCGCACGGGCGCCCGGGTGGTCGTGGTCGATGCTGAGGGAACCTCGCTGATCGACACCGAGCAACCGATTCGTCGCGATCTGTCCACCAGACCGGAAATCGCCGAGGCACTCGCTGGACGGTATTCGAGCGGCACTCGCTACTCCTCCACACTTCAGAGCGACTTCGTCTACGTGGCACTCCCCATCACGTCCGGTGACGCAGTGCACGGAGCATTGCGCATCACACTCGCTACCAGTCGAGTGGACTCCACCGTGCATCGGTTTTGGCTGGGTCTGGTGCTCATCGGCCTCACCATCTTGGCGGTGATGGCCTCTGTCGGGTGGGTCATCGCTCGTTCCGTCACTCGCCCGATCCGTCGTCTCGAGCGCGCTGCCCGTCGCTTCGCCGAGGGCGATCTCACCACGAAAGAGGTCGGCGACGATGGGCCGCCCGAGTTGCGGGCGCTGTCGGCCACCATGACGCTCATGGCAGACCGCCTCGCAGTCATGCTGGAGGAACAGCGCTCGTTCGTCGCCGATGCCTCGCACCAATTGCGCACCCCGCTGACGGCTATGCGACTGCGGCTGGAGAACCTGCAGGCGCGGATGAACAATGCCGATGCCGAGGAGTTGGACGCGGCAATTGATGAAACCACGCGATTGGCCACGCTGGTGGCCGATCTGCTGCAACTGGCGCGTGCTGACGAAGCGCAGCCCGTTGTCGAGGTGGATCTCGCCAACCTCGCACTCCAGCGCACGGACACCTGGAGCGCCCTTGCTGAACTGTCGGGCGTGACGCTGCGAGTGGAAGGTGCCGAGGCCCCTGTGCTGGCATCCGCTGCCGCTGGTGCGGTTGAGCAGATCCTCGACAACACGTTGGATAACGCCCTCAACGTCTCACCGTCGGGCTCCACGATCGTGGTGCGGGTAGCGCAGCAACACGACCGGTGCACCCTCAGCGTCAGCGACCAAGGACCCGGACTCTCCGACGAGGACAAGCAGCGGGCCACCCGTCGGTTCTGGCGCCAGCATCCCACGGCGACAGGAACCGGGCTGGGTCTGCCCATCGCCGTTTCTCTCGCGAGGGCGTCTGGTGGATCGCTGACGCTCGCCGACGCACCCGAAGGCGGATTGCAGGTCGTGCTCACCCTCCCCCATTAGGCTCCGACTCAATGGCAGTCTCCACCCAGAGGGAGTCGCCCCTGTTGGGCGAGATTGAAGGCCTGCGGGCAGTCGCTGTCGCCAGCGTGCTCTTGTATCACGCCGGATTCGGGTTCAGCGGCGGCTACGTCGGTGTCGATGTGTTCTTCGTCGTCTCCGGTTTCCTGATCACGTCACTGCTGCGGCGCGAGCACGAATCGACCCATCGCATCTCATTGCGCAACTTCTATGCGCGTCGCGCCCGCCGTCTGCTGCCGACTGCCACGCTCGTCCTGCTGGTGACGCTGGTGCTGGCCGACTGGCTGCTCGACCCGGTGCGCGCTCACCAGACCGCAACCGACACGTTGTGGGCCGGCGGCTTCCTCGCGAACTTCCACTTCGCCGCGGTCGGCGCCGACTACCTGCAAGCCACTCGCCCACCCTCGTTGCTACAGCACTGGTGGTCGCTGGCCGTGGAGGAGCAGTTCTACGTGGTGTGGCCCGGGCTGCTGGCGCTCACCTGGCGACTGGGCCGCAACCTCACCCGGGCCGGCGTGGCGGTGTGCCTCGTCGTCACCGGAGCCAGCCTGACTCTCGGCGTCCACCTCACTCGCACGAACCCGGTGTGGGGCTACTTCGCAAGTTGGTCGCGGGCGTGGGAGCTCGCCCTGGGTGCGTTGTGTGCATTCGCCTTCGCGGCGCGCCACCGGCTGCCGTGGCGCTCGCTGCTGGGCTGGTTGGGGCTGGCCGCGATCGGTTACAGCATCTTCCGGTTCGACGCCGCCACACCGTTCCCCGGAATCGCCGCGCTCGTGCCCGTGCTGGGCACGGTGGCCGTCATCCTGTCGATCGGCGCCAGCGGCGCCCCCGGCCAGCTGCTATCGCTCGCCCCGCTGCAGTGGATCGGCGGGCGATCGTACGGCATCTACCTCTGGCACTGGCCGCTACTGATGATTCTCCACGATCGGATCGACGCTCCCAGTGTTCTGCAGCGGGCCGGTGTGCTCGTCGGTGCAGTCGCACTGGCCGCATTGAGCTTCTGGTTACTGGAGAATCCGCTGCGCCACCATCCACTGTTGACGCGATCCGCACGCCGTTCGCTGATCATGGGTGCCGTGACGATCGCGCTGGTGCTCGGCGGCGCAGTGATCGTCGGTCGGGCGACCGACGATGTGCACTTCAGCACTGGCTACGTGGCGCCCACGGCCGCCAGCACGAGTGCATCCACCAGCACGACTACGGCCACCAGCACGACTGCTGAGACTGCAAGCACCGTGCCACCACCTTCGTGGCAGCAGCAGCTCGACGCAAAGATCGCCCAGGAGTTGCAGCCGCTGATCGCTGCCTCGGCAACCAACGATCTGCTGCCAGAGAACATCACACCCCCGGTCAGCAAGCAGGCCGGGGACGACTTCGGCATCTGGACCGATGGCTGCCTCGTCAGCTTCAGTGGAACCTCACCGTCCGGCTGCCAGCGCGGCGATGTCGGCGCGCCGCTGGCGATCACGATCTTCGGCGACAGCCACGTCACGCAATGGTTCACCGGGCTGGAGGCCGCCGCGACCGAACAGCACTGGCGCCTCGACGTCGTCGCCAAGAAGATCTGCTCCGCCGCCACGATGTCCGTGATGCGCGACAAGGCCACGACCTATCCGGCGTGCGACAAGTGGAGGGCCAATTCGATCGCTGCCATCGCCGCCTCCGACACCCAGTTGGTCATCATCAACCAGTGGCGCAAGCACTACTTCCGCAACGTAGGCGGCCAGTTGCGGTCCATCTCCGACGCAACGTGGGCCGCGGCACTGGAGCACACGATCACCACTCTCACTGCCGCCGGCAAGAAAGTGTTGCTGCTCAGCGACACTCCGATCGCCGGACGGCAGGTCGACCGCTGCCTGGCAAGCCGACCGCGCCATATCAGCGGCTGCAACCTGAGCGTCACGAGGAACGTCGACACCCGCGAGAACGAGCTGGAACGCGATCTCGCCGCCCGAACCGGGGCGCTGTTCTACGACACCAGCGACTGGTTCTGCAGCGCCGACGTGTGCCCTGCGGTGATTGGCAACATGGCCGTGTACCTCGACACGAACCACATCAACAACACCTACAGCCTGTTCCTCGCGCCCTACCTCACGCTGTTGGTGAAGGCGTCGCTCGAGGTCACGTGAGTGGGTAGATGGTTCCCATGTTCATCACGCCGTTCGGATCGAAGGCAGTCTTCAACGCGGCGAGCATTGGGTACGACGACCCGTACTCATCCTTCACCCAGCGAGCGCGTGCCTTGCCGATGCCGTGGTGGTGCACGATCGATCCACCGAACCGCAACGTCTCCTCGACGATGATCTTGATGATCGGCAGGTAGTACTTCTCGGTCTCGTCCACCGGCTCGCAGTCGATGAGGTCGTAGAAGTAGTTGAAGTACATGTTCGTGCCGTTGATGTAGCTGTGCGACGAGTGGCCGCCCAGCAGGGTGATGCCCTTGATCTCGGCGCGGATGCGCGGGATCACCGCGTCGTAGATCTGCTGGATCGAGCTCCAGTCAGCAGACACCTCAGTGGTGCGGTTGACGTTGCGGGTGTCGCGGATGCGATTGTCCTCGCGGGTCACCTTGTCGGGGCCCCACACCAGATCAGCGAACCACTCCTCCAGGTGATGCGCCTCCACCGGCGTGCATCCCGGATGCGTGGCTGCGATCTCGCGGATGCCTTCTGCAGTGGCCTTCACGATCCCCTCGTTGCCCTCGGCCATGAACAGCACGATGCACTCGTCAGCAGGCACGAAGTTCGAGAAGTGCAGTTGACCGTCCTCATAGTCGTACAGGCGGGCGACGGACGGCTTGTAGCCGGCCACCATCACCTCACGTAGCACCTCGAAGCCGACCTTCATGTCCTTCATCGTCCAGCCCACGAACGTGTTGTTCTCCGGCATGTACGGGAACAGCTTCACCGTCACCTCGGTGATGAAGCACAACGCACCTTCGTTCCCGATCACCAGATGGCGGATGTCGGGGCCGGCGGCACGACGCGGCACGTTCTTGATCCGCGACACCTGACCACCGGGGAACACGACTTCACAGCCCACGACCATGTCCTCGATACCGCCGTACAGCGTGGAGAACTGCCCGATGCTCCGCGTGGCCACCAGTCCGCCCATGCTGGCAATCGGCTTCGACTGCGGCGAGTGGCCGGTGGTGAGACCGTGCTTGCGCACCTCGTCCTCCAGTCGTTGGAGGGGAACACCGCACTGCGCAGTCGCCTGCATGTTGTACGTGTCGATGGTGAGGATCTGGTTCATCAACCCGCCGTCGAGCACGATCGAGTTCTCCACCGGCGTTTCCAGGCCGCCCTCGGTGGCGGTGCCTCCCGTGCGCGCCACCACGTTCACGCCATTCGCGTCGGCGAAAGCCAACACGGCGGCAGCCTCCGCGGTGCTGCGCACGCTCACCACCGCCGCTGGGAAAGGACCCGTGTAGACGTTGAAGATGTTCTGCAGCTTGCGGAAGTTGTCGATACTGCGCTCACGAAGCGTCTGCTCGTCGATGACGACCTGGTGGACGCCGACGAGTGCCCGCAGTTGCTCGACGATTTCGGATCGGGTGAGGGACATGGTGGGTGTTCCTTTGTTCGCGACTTAGTGGAAGATGGGGTATGCGCGCTCGAAGAGCGCATCAGTGTGATTGCGGATGTCGTGGTACACGGTGGCGGCCATCTGCCGGTACACCTCACCGTTCGCGGCATCGGGCAGGAACGACTCGCGCCCCTTGGCCATGGCTGCAGCGGCACGTTCGATATCGGGGTGCACACCCATGGCCGCCGCGGCGCACATTGCCGAGCCGAGTGCCGCTCCCCCGCCGTCGATGCTGCGCGAGGCCGTGATACCGAACACATCGGCGAAGATCTGCATGAACAGCGGACTGTTCGCACCGCCGCCCGAGATGACGATCTCCTCGAGGGAGATGCCCAACTCGGTGCACATCGCGTCGACGTGGAACTTCATCGTCAGCGCAATCGCCTCGAGAATGCTGCGATACACATGCCCTCGCGAATGCCGGGCATCGAAGCCCAACATCATCCCCTTGCGGAAGGGTTTATCGGTGGTGGCCAACCAGTCCAGCACGGTCATCAAACCATCGCTGCCGGCCGGCACGGCCGCAGCCTCGCGCTCGAGGTACTGCTCGCGCGACAGACCCAGCGACACTGCTCGTTCCGCCATCTCGTCGCCGAGCAGGTCGAGGAACCAGGTCAGGGTCCACATCCCGCGTCGCACACCGTTGCTCTCGTAGAGGTAACGGTGCGGCAGGCAGGCGAAGTTCGTCCAGAAGTTGGCTGGGGTCTTGTGGTTCTCGTGCCCGTGCACCATCGCGGCGATGTAGGTGCCCAGTGACACGAGTGCGGTGCGCTCCCCCAGCGACCCGGAACCGAGCATCTCGACGGCCTTGTCGTTGGCCGTGGCCACCACCGGCACACCCTCGGGAATACCCGTCGCTGCTGATGCCTCAGCGGTCACCTGGCCAATGATGTCGCCGGGCATCTGCAGCTCCAGCAGTTGCTCGCGGCGCACGTTGAAGTCGTTGTACAGCGCCGGATCGTCGCTCCATTGCCAGGTGTCGGTGTCGATCGGCCACTGCAACAGGATGTTGTTCGCCGCCGTGTCGCGGAACTCGCCGGTGAAGCGATGCGCGATGTAACCCGAGGAAGTGGTGGCGTACCGCACAGCCGGATCGGCCGGCATGTAGGACTGGTAGGCGCGGTCGTCCATCCAACTGATCAGTGGCTCGGCCAATGAGCCGTCGGCCCGCAGGAACGCCTTGCAGCAGCGAATCGGGCAGATACCCACACCCACGATCTCACTGAGATCGCCGGTGAACGCCGCCAGTGCTTGGCGGCTCGCCGCGGCGATGGAGGTCCACAGGTCGTCGTCGGGATGTACGGCCACACCGTGCTGCGGTCGGCTCATCGGGCGCAGCATGTGCTGCCCTCCAGCGACGGCGGTGCCGGCCGCGTCGTAGACGACGACCTTTGCACTCTGCGTCCCACAATCGACGCCAATGAGGTACGGACCGGTCATCGGACCAGGTAACCGCCGTCCACCGCCAGGATGTGGCCGTTGACGTAGTCGGAGGCGCGACTGGCGAGGAACACCACCGTGCCCATCAGATCACCCGGATCACCCCAGCGGTCGGCGGGGATGTGGTCGAGTACGCGACGGCTGGACTCGGGGTTACTGCGCGTGTTGGCGGTGATGGCCGTGGCGTAGTAGCCGGGTGCAATCCCGTTGACTTGAATGTTGTGCTCGGCGAGTTCGTCGCAGTACGCCTTCGTCAACCCGGCGATGCCGTGCTTGGTGGCGGCATACGCCGACGACAACCGGCCACCGAGGAAGCTGAACATCGAACAGATGTTGATGATCTTGCCGCTGCGCTGGGGCACCATGTACTTGGCGGCTTCGAAGCTCATTTCGAATGCAGCGGTGAGGTTCACCTGCACGGTGGCATCCCACTTGTCGCGACCGAACTCCAACACTTCCCCGAGCGGGCAGATGCCAGCGCTGTTGATCAGCACATCAACGCTGCCAAGGCGGTCGATACAGGCTTCGATCACCTGGCGCGGCACACCCTCTGTGGTGATGTCGGCCGTCATGAACTCGTACCGCACGCCGCATCCCTCGATGAGTGCCCTTGTTGTGCCGTCGTCGTCGGCCAGGCTGGGTACCAGCACGTTGGCGCCACCCTTGGCGAGCGCCAACGAGAACGCCTGACCGAGGCCGGTGTTGCCACCGGTCACGATCGCGTTCTTGCCGGCGAGGCTGAACCAGTCGAGTGCAAAGTCGTTGATGTGCATGTCACGCTCCAGGGGGCGCATGTTAGCCCGAGTGCCCGGCCAAGACGGAACACTCGTACCAGGATTCATCACATCAGCGCGGGACGGTACAGCCCTTGAGTGTCGGGGTGCCGAGGCCACTCGCTAGGGCCAATGCGATGCGACAGGTCACCCAGTCTTTGGCACCCACCTGGGTCTTGACCAGGATGTCGCCACCCGCGGTGTAGACGTTGTTGGCCGAGGCCAGCACATCCGCCGCGCTGTGGTCGGCGCTGTAGATCAGGCGGTACATCACGGCACCCAACGTCGAGACCACACCGTTGAGTGCACTGGCCTTCAGCGACATCGCCGATGCGGGAAGGTAGATCTCGCCGCCGAACCACACTGGGGCACTGCTGGTAGTGGCGGTGATCGAGGTGAGACCTGCGGTGTGCTTGAGCAACGTCCCGGCCACATCAACGCTATAGCTGAGTTCGATACCGTCAAGTTTTACGGCGCGCGTTCCGTCCGAGTTGCTGGCGGTCGCATAGAACTCAACCTGCAGTGGCGCAGTCATCCCGGTGTTGCAGTTCACGGTGAACGTATCGGGCGTTGTCGGCAGCGTGCTGCCGGTGGCCATGGTGTGCCCTCCAGACGCGTTACACGCGGTGGTGCCGTCGGAGTTGAGGACCTTGATGCTGTAGTTGCCGTTGGCGCTGCCGCTGCCGCTGGTACGGGTGGCGAGGGCCGTGACCTTGACCGTGAGCTGATCGACCGAAGACGGGATCGCTCCGGCACCGGCGTACTTGGTGATGGTGAGCGTGGAGGTACGAGCGCTCTTGGTAACGCCCGTGTCCGTAGCGATGGTGGTGTCGATCAACTTGGCATTGTTACGGTTCGACCACTCACAGGTGGTGGTGCCACCGCCACCGCCACCGTCGCCGCCACCGCCGTCGCCCACTTTGCCGGGCTGATGGATGGCTCTCGAGACGCCGCCGCCTCCACCGTTGCCGTTGCTGTCACCGTGGCTGTTGTCGGTCGAGCACGAACTGTCGCTGACGGTGCTGTTGGAGCCGGTCGTCAGCGTGTCAGAGTCGGTGTGCCCGCCGATATCGGTGGTGGAGTCGTACAACGGGATCTCCACCGTGCGACCGCTTGCCTGCAGGACGTTCTTGCCGCACACCTGCAGACTGCTGCTCGTTGCTGGGCTGACGGCCGTCGCCACAGTGATGGTGGTGTTACCCGCCAGAAAGAGCATCGCACCATCTTTGGTGTCGTCGCAGCCCCCCGGTACCGCCGCCGCCGGAATGCCGGAAGAGGTGCCGTTGGTCGTGGCGCCGGCAACCACCTTGTTGGTGATCGACCAGGAACCGAGGCCTTCTAGGTAATGGATACCGGGCTTCAGCCAGACATTGGCGCACCCCTTCACCGCGGTGAAAATCGCGGCCGTCCAGTTCCCTGGCCCGATCTCCACCACGCGCGTGGACGCAGTCCCGGAGCTGCCACAGGCCTTGACGATCGTGGCATCGCTGGGCTGAGCAGTGATGCCCGGCAGGTAATCCGGATCATTCGCGGTGCCCTTCCCAGTGGCAGCACAATTCTTCGTGCCGTCGACGGTGATCGTGCCGGTTCCAGCGCAACTGCCCGCATACAGGCTGCCCTGCTTCACGATCAGCGAGCCGGTGCCAGCGACGTTGACATCGGTGTTCGAGTACACGTTGCCGTTGATCTGGAACGGGTTGTTCCCCGTCATCGTGAGACCCTTATCGGAGCCGGTGGCGAGCGTCACCAGACCCCAGAAGACCGAACCCGGTGTGGGGAACGAACCTGCGGCGCCAACGCCTTGCGGACAAATCTGAACGCCGACCGACTCCGTGCCCACGGTGCCGTAGGTCTTGGATGCATTACACGTGACACCGGGCAGCGCCTGACCAGCTTCAGGGTGGTCGCCCACATAGTGCATCGCTGCCTTGGTGGCTGCATCGGCACCGTAGAGCCGATTGCGCGCCGGCGTGTACCGGTGCGACGAGGCTTTCATGCTCACCGCTGCATAGCTCAGCGATCCGGCAAGGAGTAGCCCAATGACGGTGACGAACGCGATCGCCATGACGAGTGCAGCGCCCTCGTCTCTGCCATGTCGTTCGTGTGTGTGCTGTTCGTTGTTCAACACTTCGACCCCTTGTAGGTGTGAGCGGCGTCAACAGTTCCTGCACCAGACGGGGAGGATGCTGACGGCGCAGTGGTCAGGTAATCGGGCACCAGAGAACTGAGGGTCAGGGTGGTGATCCAGACCTTGTTCTCAGAATAATACGCCTGAATTGCGGTGTTCACCTTGTGAACCTCCACGGTGCAGGTCTTCTTGCTGCTGTTGCTCAACAGGGCGCGCATCGAGAAGGTGACCACGGTGGAGATAATGCCCACGATCACGATGGCAACGATGATCTCGATGAGCGTGAAGCCCCGGTCGGTGGCAGTAGGTGAACGTTTCACGCGGTGACTCCACGACGAGTGACCTTGAGGGTCCATGACCGCTCGGGGACTTTCCCGTTGGTGCCCACCGCTGCAGCCTTGAACGTGACACTGACCGTCAGGTTCCTGCACGGGTTCGAGCACCCGGTGGGCGTGAACGCGCTGATGCCACCCGCAACTCGGAACGAATCGGTCTGCACACCATTCACACACGTGCGGCGCATCACGTCGGTGCCCGACAACGCCCACACCACGGTGGTGATGTTGGTTCCCGCCAGATCGGCCGTGGCGTCAGTACGCGACTTGAGCTTCAGCCCCGGGTTGGCCACACCGCCACAGGTGGCATCACTGGAGCTGTTGTAGACGATTGGCCCTTCAGCAGCGTAGATGTCGCCGGACAAGAAGCGGGTGACGGCCAGCTCAGCGTTGCTCTGATCGAACTTCGAGTAGGTGTTGGAAGTGATCCGCAACCCAGTGATCAGTGCCGCACCGACGCTGGTGGAGATGATCGCGACGATCGCGACGGCAACGATCAGCTCGGTGAGCGTGAACCCTCGATCGCGCTTCATTGCGCCTTACCGATCGTCAAGGTGCCCTTCTCGCCATCGCTACCGGTCAGTTGGATGGTGATCTGCTGCAACCCTTTGTCGTTCCCGGTAGTGCACGACGACGCCCATGTGGCCGGCAGATCGCCGTTCCAGTACTTGATCGTGACCGACTTTGTGTAGGCCTTGGCGTGCACGTCCGTCGGGACCGTCACCGCGGCATATGTGGCCGTTGACGGGGTGGCACAGTTGACGTAGGTAACGCCCAACAGTTGCTCCGCGTACGAGCGCAGGCTCACGTCGAGTTGCGCCTGGGCACCCTGCACCCTCTCGGTACGCAAGAACATACCCAGGCCCGCGAAGATGGCGGCGAACGCGATGCTCATGATGGCCATGGCTGCCAGCAGTTCCAGCAACGTGTAGCCACGGTCGCGAGGGTCTGGCCGGTTCATCACTTCAGCTGCGAACTGCTCAGGGAGCCGTACATGGCCTGCACGAGAGCAACGGCGACGAAACCGACGACGAAGCTCACCATGATGATGATCAGCGGCTCGAAGTACGTAGTGAGGCGCTTGAGCTTGAACTCGATCTCTCGCTCGTAGAAGTCGGCTGCCCCGAGCAACTGGTCGGCGAGCGTTCCAGTGGCCTCACCGACAGTGATCATTTGCACGGCGGCATCGGGGAAGATGTCGGCGGCAGCGAACGGCTCGGCCAGGCCGTCGCCTTCCAGCACCGCCTCCTGGATCGTTCGGAGCTTGCCGGCGATGACCGTGTTGTTCGAACTCTGGATGGCAGCCACCATCGCGTTGTCGATCGGCACACCGGCCTCCCACATCGTGGCCAGAATCCGGCAGACACGCTCGACTCCGGAGAACAGCACCACTTCACCGATGAGTGGCACCTTCAAGAGCATTCGGTCGAGAAAGCGCTTGGTCGCTGCCTGCTTGCGCATCCATTGCACACCGATGACGAAGCCGCCGATCGCCACGAGGTACGTCCACCAGTAGCTCGACGAGAAGTTGGCAAAGTTCATCAGCATGCGCGTGGTGAGCGGCAACGTCGCGTGCAGCTCCTCGAAGAGCGACACGAACTTGGGCAACACGAACACGGACAGCACGATCACCGACACCACCGACATACCAACGATGACCGATGGATATGCCAGCGCCGACTTGATGCGACTGCGCGCCTCATGCTCGCGCTCCATGTAGACAGCGAGATGCTCGAGGGCTACATCGAGGCGGCCTGTTAGCTCTGACGAGCGCACGATGCCCAAGTAGTAACTGGGCAGCATTGATTCATGCTGCGCAAGCGCATCAACGAAGGGCACGCCCTGACGAATCTGGTCGCGCATGTCGTGCAACGCGTCGGCGAACGTCTTGTTCGATGTGGAACGGGAGATGATGTCGAGACCATCGATCACCGGCAGGCCGGCGTGCACGAACGCCGCCATCTGGCGGCTGAAGTGCAGGATGTCGGTCTGCTTGACCTTCTCCTTACCGCCGAGCTCGCGCTGCATCAGCGGAATGCGACCGCTGACATGACGAACATCGAGGTTCTGCAGCATCAGCAGTCGGCGAGCATCCGGCTCGTCGACCGCATCGATCTTGCCCTTCACGTCCTTGCCGTCGACATCGACGGCGGTATACACGAACGCAGTCATCAGACCACCGCCACTGTTCTCAGGACCTCAGACAAGGTCGTCGCACCTTCCAACGCCAACTCGACCGCTTGGCGGGCGAGTGTGCGCATACCTTGTTGTTGAGCCAGGTCACGCACTTCGGATTGAGTGGCATGACGCACCATCAGCTCGCGGATCTCATCGGTCACGGCGAGCACCTCGTACACGCCGACTCGCTCGAAGTACCCGGTGTTGCGACACAGGTTGCACCCTTCGCCACGCGTGAACGTTCCTTCCAGCGTGTGGCCCAACACCCGCTCAAGGAACGCGACCTCAGCCACGGGCGGGGTGTAGCTGACGGAACATCTCGGACAGTTGCGTCGCAGCAGACGTTGCCCCACCACACCTGTCAGCGATGACGCCAGCAGATACGGCTCAATACCCATGTCGAGGAAGCGGTGCAGCGCCGCGCTGGCGTCGGTGGCGTGCAGCGAGGACATCACGAAGTGACCGGTGAGGGCGGCCTGCACCGCGATCCGAGCGGTCTCGACGTCGCGAATCTCGCCGACCAGCACCGTGTCGGGGTCTTGACGCAGGATGGCCCGCAGACCGGTGGCGAAGGTGAGACCCGACTGTTCGTGGATCTGGATCTGGCTGATACCGGGGATGACGTACTCGACCGGATCCTCAATGGTGGAGACCTTGAGGTGGTCGCCGTTCACTGCCGCCAACGTTGCGTACAGCGTCGTGGTCTTCCCAGCTCCCGTCGGGCCGGCACACACCACGAGACCGAACGGCATCCGAATCAGTTCCTGGTAGCGGGCCTCGGTCTCAGGCGACATACCCAGGCGGGACAACTCGAAGAAGCTACGGCTCTTGTCGAGCAGTCGCAGCACCGCCATCTCACCGAAGACCGTTGGTGACGTGGCAACGCGCACGTCGACATCCTTCCCCAGCACCTCGACGGTGAAGTTGCCGTCCTGCGGGCGACGACGCTCGACGATGTTGAGATTGGCCATCACCTTGATTCGCGACATCAACGGGGCGCCCATCCCATCGGGCAGCGTCATGATCTGGTGCAGCGCTCCGTCGGTGCGCACGCGGATGCGCACGGAGTCTTCCTGGGGTTCGATGTGCACGTCGCTGGCCCGCTCACGCATTGCCTGTTCGAGAATCAGGTTGATGACTCGCACGATGGGAGCGTTCTCATCCACCACCGTGACACCGGCACCGTCGGCGGTGCGCTTGCGCGACTGGGCGCGGGTCTCGAACACCTTGAGCACATCGTCCATGTCGCCGCTACGGACGTACAACGCAGAAATGGAGTCGAGGATGTCGGGCGAGGCAGCAACATGGAGACGTACCGGTTTGCCCAGCAACTCGATCAAGTTGGGCTGCAGGTCGGCCGCATACGGGTCGGCGACTGCAACGTCGATGCGCTGGCCGTCGCTACGGATCGGAAGCGCCACCAAGCGCAGGGCGTCGCTCTCGGGCAGCAACATGGCGATGTCGCGGTCGATCTCCTCGCGCGCCAAGTCGATCAGGTCGAGACCAGACTGCTCAGACAGCGCTTCGGCGAGTTCCCGCTCGGTCAACAAGCCCAACGCCACCAGGGTGGCACCGAGCCGACCGCCGCCCGAGTTCTGCGCGAGCAATGCGTCGCGGATCTGGTCGCCGGTGACCTTGCCACGCGCCGCGAGTAAGTCGCCCAATCGCATCGGGACCATGGCCCCGGACATGGGGGACAACGGCAACGGAGTGCCGCCGGCCGACGACGACCGAGTTCTGGTCAACCAACGCCCCCCACGACCTGAGTCCGGGTCGGGCGCGACGTCAGTCTGGATGGTGCTGGATTGATGCTCTTCGCTCACGGCTCTACCTCTGCTCCGGACAATTCCCAGCCGGCTGCAAGGAAATCATGGCATTACTTCGGTTTACCACGGCACATTCTGAAGGAGAAGTGTCGACAAATTATGGAATCCGTTTAGGAACCACAGCGTCCGCTGTCTTTGTGGCAGCGAACTGTCCTGAGGCCCCGCTGCGATCACCGCAGGTAGCACGCACCCTACGCTGCAAACAAGCGTAAATGTCCTGGTAGCTGGGCCGCCGGCGGCGGAGCTGAAGAAATTTCGCCGGAACGCGTCAAGGGCCGCGAGTTCTCGCCGGGCAGGTCACATCGATCGAGCCGACGGCGTCACACTCGTCTACGCCAGACTCAGCGAGGCTGACCCGAAAACGGCAACGGCCCGCACCACCACGGTGCAGGACAGTTTACGGCTATGGTGCCCGATGATCCCGAACACTGACGCACTCGAAACCCGCCCGAGCAGCCGTCGCCGACGCCGCAACCTGATCGCCGCGGTCGCCGCGGTGCTCGCCATCACCGGCACCGTGGTCGCGATCACGGTCTCGGGCGGCAGCCGCTCCGGCACGATGGTCGGCACCTGCGACATCGGCCCGAACGCTCAATGCCCGGGCGCCGACCTCACCGGCGCCAACCTCGGCAACGCCTTCCTCAGCGGCGCCGACTTCACCGGCGCCGACCTCACCGGCGCCGACCTCACCGGCGCCTACCTCCGCGGCGCCGACCTCACCGGCGCCAACCTCACCGGCGCCGACCTCCGCAACGCCTACCTCACCGACGCCGAGCTCGGCGGTGCCGACCTCCGCGGCGCCCTCCTCGGCAGCGCCAACCTCCACGGCGCCAACCTCCACGGCGCCAACCTCGACAGCGCACACCTCACCGACGCCGACCTCAGTACCGCCGACCTCAGCGACGCCATTCTCATCGACGCCGACCTCACCCGCGCCAACCTCACCGGCGCCTACCTCACCGGCGCCTACCTCGACGGCGCCATCCTCATCGACGCCAACCTCGACGGCGCCAACCTCCCCGGCGCCAACCTCCCCGACACCGACCTCGGTACCGCCTACCTCGGCGGCGCCGACCTCACCGGCGCCAACCTCACCGGCGCCAACCTCACCGGCGCCTGGCTCACCCGCGCCAACCTCACCGACGTCAACCTCACCGGCGTGATCTCAGGGGGCATCATCGGCACACCGGTCGCGCTGCCCACCGGCTGGGTGCTCGTCCGCGGCGTCCTCCAGCCGGGCTGACCCGAAAACGGCAACGGCCCGCGTCACCCGGTAGAACCCCAGCCACGTTCCGAGTGCGGGAACGAGAAAGGCCCAGGTGCTGTGACCTGGGCCTTTGTCCGTGGAGCTGTGGGGAATTGAACCCCAGACCTCTTCCATGCCATGGAAGCGCTCTGCCAACTGAGCTACAGCCCCGAACGAGGGGGTGACGATAACAGCGCGGGCTGTCGCTCACAACGTGCGACGAGCGCGCAACCGAGAACGAAGCGGTCCAACGGCCATGCGCATCACTACTGTGATCAACAGCGTCGAAATGACCACCCGTACCTCCACCGAGAGCCGCGCAAGCCTGGGAGCAATGAACAGCGAGCTGATGATGGCCACGGGATAGACCCACAGCACATCGGTGACCACACGGTGCCAGAACGAGCGCTTGGGTTCGGCCCGCTCAGGCAGCTCGAACCATGCCTCGACGCCCACCGTGCGCTGAATCCGTTCGGTGAGCACGAACCCCTTCGCCTGCGCCATCAGCGCCTCGCGCTCGGGCGAGCGTTCCCACTTGCGCAGGTGCACACCGTCGATGAAGCGGAACACGATCTGGTGCTCTCCCCCGTCCGGCCCGGGGTGCAGTACCCCTGCGCCCAGACAGCCGTGCACCGTGCGCAGCGTGGCCACTACCTGATCTGCCCAGCGCAGATACTGCGCCTCATGCCCTGGCGTGACCCGGCGCGCCACCGTGACCGTCACCGGATCGGCGGCGATCCGGGGCAGTTGTGAGGTATCGAAGGAACCTGAGAGCGGGAGCGACATAGCACGCCCACGTTAGTCAAATTCACATGTTCACGTAGGTCAGGACCATGCGATCTTGGGCACGTCGCGGTACAGACGCTCGATCTCGTAGTACATGCGCATCTCTTCCGCGAACACGTGCACCACCACGTCGCCGTAGTCGATGAGCACCCATTGCTGTTCGCCCACGCCCTCGCTACGGAGTGGAGTACGGCCGAGTTGCTCGCGAACGGCATCCTCGACGGCATCGACCACGGACTTCACCATTCGTCGGTTGTTGGCGCTGGTGATCACGAAGTAGTCGGTGATGGACAGCACCTCCCCCACTTCCAGGACGAGTGTGTGGTCGGCCTTCTTGTCGTCGGCAGCCTTCGCCGCAACTTTGGCCAGTTCGAGTGCCAGTTGGGCACCGGTGGGAGTGTTCATCAGGTGGTCGCCGTCGCCGGGACCGTGGTGCTCGCCGCAGTCTGGCCGAGCGACGCAGGGTCGTCGAGCCAGGTACCGCCAAGCTGCACGATGACGTCGATCCCCTCGATCGACGTCTTCGGCTCGGACACATCGGTAGGGCCGAACAATCCAGTATTCGCGCCGCCCGTCTGGTCCTCGAGGCGCGTATCGCGAATGAGCACATTCGTGTTGGCCTGGGATGGGCCATTCAGGTACACCGACTGCACGTTGCCGCCTCCGAGCAGAACGATCGCAACAGCGACCCGCACCTGCGCCTCGTAGCCCGCCGGCGCTTCGATACGGAACACCAGACCGGGTGCCGGGGCGGACATCGCCCGAGGAGCGATCGATGCCAGCACCATGATTGCGTCGACGCGGTCGAGTGCCTCGACATCCTTGCCGCCGGGGTTCGTGGCTGCATCCACCGGCTCGGCCGGAATCGCCCGCGCTCCTACTGGACCGGCGAACAATCGAGCTAGCAGGTCGCCGACACTGGCGATGGCCAGCGTTGCACCGGCAGTGGTGGTGCCGGGAGCCGACGCGTCGACCGTTGCGACACCCGACCCGACCGCTGCAGCAACCGCTGCCCACACGGCCTCGACATCACCACGGCGGACGCTGTCGGTCTGACCGACCTCGGTGTGGTTGATCACCTGAGCAGCCTGGTCGGCCGTCAACGAGATGGCACCGGCCGGGAATGTGTCACCGGCTGCGTTGGGCAACGTCGCATCGATCGTGCCGAGCGGACCTAGCAGCGCCGCCAACGTCGCCGGATCAGCGACTTGGTAGACATCGAGCGTCACCGACAGAGCGCTCTCCACCGACAACGCCAGTTCGTCGATACCACCAGTGGCGTAGACCTCGGTGAACGGAATCCGGTCCGTACCGGTGCCGAGCGTCGTATCGGCCGAGACCGGCACCGACACGATGCTTCCTCCAAGGTTCGACTTCGGCAGCAGCACCAAGATCTCGATCGATGTCAGCCGATTCTGCGCATCGACCGTCGCCAACATGCCCACCGGCGTGCTGGGAATGCGAATCTCCTTGTGACCGACCTTGGTCGCACCCTCGTACTTGCGCAGCGCTTTCACGCCGGCGTAGGCGAGCCCGCCGACCCCCAGCAGCACGGCCAAACAGGCTCCCAGCATCACCGTCGTGCGCTTGCGGCGCACATTGTCGAACGCGGTCATCCGCCCTCCCGGTACAGACCCAACTGAGAGATCAGCTCGAGTACCGGCGTCGTCACCAGGTAGTCGAGCGGCCGCCCATCTCGCACCCGGTCGCGCAGGTCGGTGCTGGAAACGTCGAGGCGGGGAACCTCTACACGCTCCCAGGCGAAGTTGGCAGAGAGATGCACCGGGGCTCCGGGGCGGTCGACGACCACCAGGGTGCTTGCCCGCGCCACATCGGTGTAGCGATCCCATGTCTCGAAGCGCGCCGCAGCGTCGTCGCCCATGATCGTGAACAGAGTTGCGCCAGAACAAGCGTGAGCCAAGGCTGACAATGTATCGGCCGTGAAGCTGGGGCCGCCCTGCTCGATCTCGTGGCGCCCGGCCACGACACCGGGCACATCCGCGACAGCCGCCTCCACCATCGCCAACCGGGCGGCGGCCGAGCTGATGGGCCGCGAGCCGACTTTTTGCCAGGGCTCGTTGGCCACCATCAGGATGATCTCGTCCAGACGCAGCGCATGGCGCACGTTGACGGCGGTGACCAGGTGGCCGACGTGCGGCGGGTCGAAGGTGCCCCCGAACAGTCCGATCCGCCGACCTGTAAAGGCGCCGACCTGCTCGTTCGCGTGCTGCACGGCGGCGAGTGTAGGTGCCTGCGCGTGCGGACCATCGTTCACCTTATCGGAATTTTCGCTATTGCTATGACAGAACTTGACCGATGTAGTACTGTGACATGTCCCCCCCAATAAGCCCCATGATCGGGATGTACGGACCCACCGCCAACATGGCGAAACCGTACTTCCTTTGTCGCGAAGGGCGCCCCGGCCGGACAGCCGGGGCGATGTGTCAGACGACACACCCATCCGCGGAATCTGACGACGACCCAAGAAGTTGAGAACAAGCGCCATGAATGACTCCATCGGTCTCTACCTGAACGACATCGGCAAGGTGTCCCTGTTAAATGCGGAGGAAGAACGCGAACTGTCGCGTGTGATTGAGGCCGGACGCGACGCGTCCGATCGCCTCGCCGCTGGCGAGAAGGGCGCTGCGCTCAAGGCGTCAGTCGCCAAGGCCGCCGAGGCAAAGGATCGCTTCATCCGCGCCAACCTGCGCCTCGTGGTGAGCATCGCCCGCCGGTACCCACTGCCCCAGGGCATGGACCTGCTGGATCTCATCCAGGAAGGCAACCTCGGCCTCGAACACGCCGTCGACAAGTTCGACTGGCGCCGTGGCTTCAAGTTCTCCACCTACGCCACATTCTGGATCCGCCAGGCCATTGGCCGTGCGCTCGACCAGAAGGCCAGCCTCATCCGTATCCCGGGTGACCGTTCGGCCAGCCTGCGCGCTGCCCTGCGCCAGGCCAGCGGCGACGGTGAGACGCTTGATGTCGGCAATGCCGAACTGCACCGCCTCACCACCCCGGTCTCGCTCGACAAGACGATCGGCGACGACGGCGACGCCACTCTCGGCGACCTCATGGCTAATGGCGACGGCACCCCTGAGGACGCCGTGATGTCGATGGTCGACAACGAGCTGCTCGACGAACTGCTCGGCACCCTCGACAAGCGGGCCCGCTACGCAGTCGAGGCTCGCTTCGGCCTGCTCGACGGTGAGCGCAAGAGCTTCCGCGAAGTCGGCGAGAACCTGGGCGTCACGGCCGAGGCTGCCCGTCGGCTCGTCAGCCGGGCGGTAGCTGGTCTGCGCGAAGACGCAGTCCGCATCCTCGCTGTCTGAACCACTACCGCGTTCAGTCGTCCGTAACGGCCGGGCCCCTTCGGGGGTCCGGCCGTTAGGCTTTCCGGCGTGGCAAAAGCGTGGACACCGACTTCCTGGCAGGCGTTCCCTGTCAACCAGCAGCCCCAGTGGCCAGACCAAGGCGAACTTGACCGCGCGCTGAAGCAGATCGCCTCGTATCCCCCGCTGGTGTTCGCCGGCGAAGCCCGCTCACTGCAGGCGTCGCTCGCCCAGGTGTGCGCCGGGAACGCGTTCCTCCTGCAGGCCGGCGACTGCGCTGAAAGTTTCGAAGAGTTCTCCGCGAACAACATCCGTGAGAAGTTGCGCGTCATTCTGCAGATGTCGGTCGTGCTCACCTACTCGCTCGGTGTGCCGGTGGTGAAGGTCGGCCGGATCGCCGGTCAGTTCGCCAAGCCACGGTCGAGCAACATGGAGAAGGTCGGCGACGTCGAGTTGCCCAGCTTCCGCGGCCACATCGTCAACAGCGATGCTTTCACCGAGTCGGCGCGCACCCCGAGTCCCGATCGTCTGGTGCAGGCGTACAACCAGTCGGCCGCCACGCTGAACCTGTTGCGGGCCTTCACCAAGGGCGGTTTCGCCGACCTCAGCCGGGTGCACGCATGGACACAGGAGTTCGTGGCCAGCAGCCCCGAGGGTCAGCGCTACGAACAGATCGCCAGCGAGATCGATCGCGCGTTGAAGTTCATGCGCGCCTGCGGTGTGGACACCGAATCCAACCACAGCCTGCACGAGACGAACGTCTACACCAGCCATGAAGCCTTGCTCCTCGGCTACGAGGAGGCCCTCACCCGTCAGGATTCCTTGACCGGCGCATGGTACGACTGCTCGGCGCACATGCTCTGGATCGGCGAGCGCACCCGCCAACTCGACAGTGCCCACATTGAGTTCCTCCGTGGCGTCGGCAACCCGCTGGGCTGCAAGGTCGGCCCCACCACCGACGCCGACTATGTGCTCGAACTGTGCGAAAGGCTGAACCCCGCACGCATTCCCGGCCGGCTCACGCTGATCAGCCGAATGGGCGCCGACAAGGTAGAAGACGCGTTACGGCCGCTACTGCGGGCGGTTCGCGACTCCGGCCACCCGGTGGTGTGGGCCTGCGATCCGATGCACGGCAACACGGTCAACAGCGTTGGCGGCCGAAAGACACGCATCTTCGACCGGATCTGCGCCGAGATCGACGGCTTCGTCCGTGCACACAAAGCCGAGGGAACATGGCCCGGCGGCATCCATGTCGAACTCACCGGCGATGACGTCACCGAATGCATCGGCGGCGCCGACAACATTCTCGACAGCCAACTCGATGATCGCTACCAGACGGTGTGCGACCCGCGTCTCAACGGTCGCCAGAGCCTCGATCTGGCCTTCACGGTGGCCGAGAGTCTTCGCGCCACCGGGCTTGCCTGAACCCCACATGCGGGCGTTGGCCCTCACCGCGGCATGGCCCGTGCCACACGTGGCTGCGGCTGCAGTGCTCCCTGATGGGAGCATCGCGACCATTGGCGACGCATCTCGCCCGTACCGCATCGCGTCTGTGGCCAAGATGCTCGTCGGGTGGACCGTGCTCGTCGCCGTCGAGGAAGGCACGGTGCACCTCGACCAACCGGCCGGACAGAACGGCTGCACGTTGCGCCACCTATTGGCCCACACCGGCGGATATCCGTTCAGCGGCACGACGCCGATCGCTTCGCCCGGACTCCGTCGCAACTACAGCAACACCGGTATCGAGATGGCAGCCGAAGTAGTGGCCGAGGCGGCAGGGATGCCCTACGCCGAGTACCAATACGAAGCGGTACTCGAGCCCCTCGGCATGACTGCGACCATCGTTCACGGCTCTCCGGCACACGAGGTGTCCAGCACCGTCGACGATCTCGTACGGTTCGTGCACGAGTTGCGCTCGCCCACCCTTCTCAGCGCCGAAAGTGCGCTTGCATACCGCAGTGTGCAGTTCCCCGGGCTGCCAGGACTGGTGCCTGGCGTCGGTCGCTACGCCGACTGCCCGTGGGGCCTGGCCACCGAAATTCGCGGCGAGAAGGATCCCCACTGGACCGGTCGTCGGAACTCACCCGGCACGTTCGGACACTTCGGTGGATCAGGTACCCTCCTGTGGGTGGATACGGGGGCGCACGTCGCATGTCTGGCGCTCACCGACCGGGCGTTCGATGAGTGGTCGGCCGAGGCGCTCGTGCGTTGGCCTGAACTCGCCGACGCGGTGCTCGATGAGGTCGCCGCCACCAGAGGAGCGGCATGACCTTCTCACCCGGAGACCGCATTCGCTACGAGTGCGAAGGTGACGACGGGTTACCGCTCGTGCGGTACGGCTTCATCGGCGGCATCGCCGGCAGCGCCGGACCGGTCGTCGTGATGCTCGATGGCGAACTCAGCGGCGACGTCGTGCATGAATCGCAGTTGCAGCCGGTCACCGTAACTACCGTCGAACTGCTGCTACATGGCACCGACCTGATCGATGAACCGGAACTCCGGCGAGGCCTGGTCTCGTTGTGGAGCGCCGAGGCCGACACGGCCGGCCTCGATGTCGACGCGCTGAACCTGTACGGCGACGGTGAGTGCGACTCGCCCGGCGGGTGGTGCCTGGCCGAGCTGATCGCCGGCGGCGAGCGCTACGTGCTTCGTGCCGTGCAGTTGCCACACGAGTCGGAGATGGTGCGGATCCGCGCCGAGCACGTGTGAGCCGCCGCGTCTCCGGCTGGTACCCGCTCCTCATCGCCACCGCCAGCGTCGGCATTGCCAACAGCGTCGTCTTCTCGCTGCTCAGCAACCTGCAGGACAAATACGGGTTCAACGACGCGGGTCTTGGTCTGATCGCTGGGTCGGGCTTTGTTGTTGGCCTCGTCGGCCAGGTGCTGCTCGCGCCACTCGCGGATCACGGCCACTCCAAACGCCTGCTCCTCGCGGGTCTCGGCACCGCGGTACTTGGCAGCGTGATGTTCGCGCTGGCCGGATCGCTGCTCACACTTGTCCTGGCACGAATGATCGTTGGGCTGTCCAACAGTCTGTTCGGCCCGGCAGCGCGGGCAATCGTGATCAGCATCGGCCCCGACAACATTCCGCAGCGCCTTGGATCGTTGACTGGCATGGAACTGGCGGGGTTCGTCACCGGACCGGTTGTCGGCGGCATGCTCGTGGGTCCGTTCGGGCTGCGCACACCCTTCCTCGTCGCTGGCGGCTTCGCTCTGGCCGGAATGCTGATGCTTGCCCCACGAGCGCTCCCCCAACCACCACGCGACACGGAGCGCCGGATGGCCTTCGACTTGCTGCGCCTGCCACAGATCCGCGCAGCCGTGTTCATGTGCGTCGCGCTCTTCCTACCGGTCGGTTTCTACGACGCGACGCTCGACCGCTTCCTCACCGACCTCGGCGCATCCGACCGCCTGATTGGTTTCAGCTTCCTCGCCTACGGCGTTCCGTTTGCCTTGCTCGCCGCTCGCGGCGGCGCGCTTGCTTCCCGACGAGGTCCCATGCGAGTGGCCGTGTTCGGCACACTGTTCGTGGCACCGCTGACGGCCGTGTACGGCTTCGTGCACTTCCCGCTGATGATCGTGGGAATCAGCGCGGTCGAGGGTGTCGTCCAAGCGCTCGCCGTTCCGGCCAGCCAAGGTCTGGTCGCCGCCGGCGCCCCGGTCGGGCGCGCCGCTGCCGCACAGGGCCTGGCAGGTTCGGCGACGCTGTTGGTCGCCGCGGTCACCGCCTATTCAGCAGGCGGCCTGTACGGCGCGGTCGGACCGGAATGGATGTTCCTGATCGCCGGATCGGGCGTCGTGCTGTTCGTGATGCTTGCGGTGTCGCAGCACCGTCGAGCCGTCGCCCTCAGCTGAGGCGCTCGACCACCATCGCCAGACCCTGGCCACCACCGATGCACATGCTCTCGAGGCCGTAGGTCTTGTCTTCCCACTGCAGGCCGTTGATCAGCGTGGTCATGATGCGGGCGCCGGTCATGCCGAATGGGTGACCGAGTGCGATCGCACCACCGTGCTTGTTCAGTTGGCGGTCGATGTCGATACCCAAGTGCTTGGCCGAGCCGATGACCTGACAGGCGAAGGCCTCGTTGATCTCGACGAGGTCGATCTGATCGATCGTCATCTTGGCGCGGCCGAGCGCCTGACGAATGGCCTCGATCGGGCCGAGGCCCATGATCTCGGGGTTCAGGCCGGACACGCCACTCGACACGATGCGGGCCAGCGGGGTGAGTCCCAGTTCCTTGGCCTTCGTGTCACTCATCACGAGCACCGCGGCGGCGCCGTCGTTCAACGGGCAGGCGTTGCCAGCGGTGATCGTGCCGTCGGGACGGAACACCGGCTTGAGCTGACTGACGGCCTCGTAGTTCGTGCCGGGGCGGGGGCCATCGTCCTTGGAGATGACCGTGCCATCCTCCAATGTCAACGGCGTGATCTCGCGATCGAAGAACCCGTTCTCCACGTGCGCGCAGGCCAGATTCTGGCTGCGGACGCCGAAGCGGTCCATCTCCTCGCGGGTAATCCCTTCCTTCTCCACCACATTTTCAGCCGTCTGACCCATCGCGATGTACACATCCGGCAGACCCTCGGCTGGGGCCCATGTTCCCTGGCCGCCCTGTGCTCGCTGCTGGGTGCGAGCACCGGCCGGCTTGAAGATCGGGTTCGGCGCGGTGTCGCTGGCACCGTGCATGTAGCGGCTGACGGTCTCGACGCCGCCGGCAATGAAGCAGTCGCCCTCGCCTGCCTTGATCGCATGGAACGCCATACGAATGGTCTGCAGGCTGGACGAGCAATAGCGGTTGACCTGCACACCGGGCACGTTGTCGAGGCCGGCGAGCAGCGCAACCACGCGAGCAATGTTGAAGCCACCCTCGCCAGCGGGTTGTCCGATACCCCACATCACGTCGTCCACGTTCTGGCCAACCTGAGGCACCTTGGCCATCAGTGCCTTCACGATCTGGGCGCTCATGTCGTCTGGGCGCATGCTGGCAAGGGAGCCCTTGTTGGCACGTCCGATGGGGCTGCGGGCGGTAGCGACGATCACTGCTTCAGTCATGGCAAAACTGTACCCACCGGTAGCCGGCTGCGCAGGATCGAACGACGGACGCACCGAGAGTGACGTCTCTTTCATCGAACGTGCACGTTCGACCACTTTCGGCGCGAGAAATCACAGATTTGCTTGTTGTCGGGTCCTGTGCTTAGTAGTGTATATTGCGTGCGTCTATTGTCATTGTTGTCTTTTTCTGTGCTCGCAGGAGCCTTGACTGGCTGCGGCGCGGCCAGTAACAGCGATTACAACTTCGCCTGTCCCGCACAACGCCTGATGCAACTCTCCCTGCTCGACGTCTCCGCCGACGGCCGCGACGAGACCTTGCTCGGCGAGCGACTCGACGCCATCCAGGTCGACGCAGAGCGCGTCGCCGATTGCGAGGGAGACCTCACCGTGGTGGCCTGGAGCGAATCCTCCTCTACGTCCGCCGTGCTGTACAAGGGTTCCATCACCACGACCGGCGCCTCCGAAATCGGCCGCGACCGCAGGCTTCCAGAAGTTGTTAGTGGTGTCATGAACGACATCCGCGGCAAACTCAACGACCTGTTCGCCAAGGCTCCGGCGTCAGGGCATGATCTGGTCGCAGCCTTCTCGATCATCAACGACTTCGCGAGGTCCCACTCCTTGGCGACCAACACCCTGTCGGTCCACGTGTTCGCTGACGGGATCTCGACGGTCGGCTCCGGCTCGATCAACCTTCCCTTCCTCACCAGCGACCAAGTGGCCACGATCGTCTCGCAACAGCAGCTCCCCGATCTGTCCGACATTGAGATCAGCCTCTATGGGATCGGTCGCGTCGGCGGCGCCGATCAGCCACCGCAACAGGTCGTGGCCGTGGCAACCGAGTACGCCCAACAGCTGTGCAACTCGACCGGAGCAAAGTGCTCGGTCTTCACCACCAACATCGCCTCATGAGCTGGAGATCATCAAACATGTCCTTGTTTGGCAATCGAAACCGCACCAACGACGACGCCACGTCAGCCCCTGTCCGCTCTGTGGAACGGACCCTTGACCGAGATCCGATCGAATGGGCGAACGGTGTTCGCATCGTGCGTCCTGGCGCCGATGTGCCGCTCGAACTCGAAGCCGACAGCGTGCTCCACGTTGCCGCGCAATACGTCGCGCAGGGTCGCGCTCAGGTCGCCGACTACGCTGCCGGGGCGAGCGCCGCGATCCGCGAACTGCTGGCCGACGCCAAGTCGCGTCGTTTCGAAGCAGTGCAGCAAGCCAAGGCTCGCCGACTGATGCTGCAGAGCTACCGCGCAGCGCTGCAGCGTCAAGCAGACGCACAGCGCATCCTCGGACCGCACGTGCGCTTCAGCGGCGCCGTCGGCAAGAACCTGTGGGTCTTGTTGTTCCTGATGGGCGACGCCGCAGGAATGACGTTGGCGCTCACTTATGGCGGCGAGTCGCCGGTCATCGCCGCCGTCATGGCACTTGCGGTCGGTGCAGCCGTGGTGGTCTCCGGCAAGCTCGGTGAGGAGCTGCGGCGAGAGTCGTTCGTGAAGCGCAGCAACGAGCTCGGCGACGAGGGCGGCGACGAGGAGACGCTCCGCGTCGTGGAAGCCGTGTTCGGCGTGGACGATGCAAGCCTCAAGCTCAACCGTCGCGTCCTGTACGCGTTCATGGGAACCTCAATGTTGGCAGGTGCTGCCATCACCGTCTACCGCTCCTACGAAGGTTCGTTCGGTGTCGGCCTGTCCTTCGGCATGTGGGCACTGATGATCGGCGCCGGATCGTTTGCCTGCTCGTGGTACTACTGCGACCCAGCCCGCACGTTCATTGATCTGACGCAACAGGCCGTGATCGAGGCCGAAGACATCTGGCGCTCCGCCGAGATGGACGCGATCGAAGAGCACAACGCCAACATCGAGTCTGCCAAGCACATCGTCCGTGAGCACCGGCAGCGCGCTGAGGCCGCCTGGCACATGACGCTGGCCGGCGCCGCAGCGGCGATGTCTGCCAATAGCGAGGCAATCGGTATCGCACAGAAGGGTGGCCACTGGCTGCTGAAGCAGCGCATGCCCGACGTGGATTGGCCGGACCTGACCGCGTATCTCGACATCATCGACCAGGACGACGTCGCCCCGGAAGATGCGCTCCCCAACGGTGCCGCACAGCAGCAGAGCCTCGTCTGGCCGCTCGTCGAGCGCGAGATCAACGAGATGGGGCAAGAGCCGACTTGGTTCAACGGCACCAACGGCAAGACCCCAACCCCAACGCGCGTGGCGGTAGGTTCGTGAGCCGCGACCGCTCACCGGCGAGAGCGAGCCACTGAATGGGTAGCAGTCGGCGTCGGCGTGGGAGCCGACGAAGGAGACGAAAGAGCAGAGCTCCCCTGTACTCGGGGATCTTTGTCGCGGTCCTGGCACTCGCGGGTGGCGCCTTTGCGTACTCGAAGGGCGCGCTGGACTCGCTACTCTCGTCGAACGGCACGCCGTCCGATGGCGTGTCGGCACCGGCAAGTCGCCTGCACGGCGCTGAGGGTGTCGATGTCGGCGCTGCCGTCCCGACCCACTTCTGGTGGGCCGGCGCCTCGGCCGATGTGTGGGGCCAGATCACGGTGGACGCAGGAGCTTCACCGCTCGACCCGGCGACCACCGACCCCACTGCGTCGACGCTGGCCGACCAGTATCAACGACTGCTGATCCCCGCCAGCTTGCTCTTCGGTGCCAACTCCAGCGTGCTCTCCGTTCAGTCCAAGGAGAGTTTGCAGGCCGTGGCCAGCACCGTGCAGGATCCCACTTTGCCGATCATTGTGGTCTGCCACTCGTCCGCCGATGGCAAGGTCGAACGGCGCCAGTCGCTCAGCGACGAGCGCGCCGCCAACCTCGCCGGGGCCCTGGAAACGCTCCTGGGTCGTCCCGCTGGATCCATTCAGCGAGCTGGCAAGGGTGATACCGAACCGCTGCCTGGTGTCGATCAGAACACCCCGACGGGTCTTGCGTTGAACCGTCGGTGCGAGGTCTACCTTCAGCTCAGGTCGTAATCTCGCCGACAGCGGTCAGAGGTTACTGACGACTCGATAGCCCTCGGCGTAGCGACCCTCGGGCAGGCCGTGAGCCTGTGCCGTGTCCGCCATCCAGGCCTTGACTCGGATCTGCATCCCCTCTGGATCGGGGTGCTGGCTGGCGTGGCAGAGCAACGCCGCGAACTTCGCGTCGATGTGCTCCGTGACATCGACGACATCGCTGACCGTGGCGTGACCGGAGATCCACAACTCCTTCACGGCCCAGGGCTCGAGACCCTCTTCGAGGAGTTCGGGGAAGGCGAACGGATTACGGGCGTCCGGGTAGACCGCGCACATTGTCGCCTCGCCGGCGGCCAGGTGGTCGGGGTGGCTTGCGTAGATGCGGTCGAGGTTGCGTTCTGGCGACTGCCCCAACACGACGTTCGGACGCACATGGCGAATGACCCGGCTGATATCTCGCCGAAGCGACAGGTCGGCGACGACGCGGCCGTCGGGATGACCGAGGAAAATCAGGTCGTGGACACCGACATGCGCCGCTGCGGAGGTCTGCTCGGCGCGACGCAACGAGGCCATTTCCGCACGGGAGACAGCGCGGTCGCTGCCCCCTGCGTCCCCGTCAGTGACCAGGCAGTATGTAATCTGAACACCCTGAGCAGTGAGCGTGGCAACCGTGCCAGCCGAACCGAAATCAACATCATCAGGGTGTGCGGTCACGACCAACAGTCGTTCGATGTCGGTCGCTCCAAGCATGTAGGCCAGCCTAACTGTTGACTACTGTCGAAGGATGTCTGTCGCCGAAGTCGCCCTCGGATCCTTCCAGCTGTCCGATCCCGAATTCTGGACCGCACCTCGCGAGTACCGGGAGGGGGCCTTTCGCACACTGCGCCGAGACGCCCCCATCAGCTACTGGGAGGAATGGGACTTCCCCGATGCGCCGATTCCCAAAGGACCGGGCTACTGGGCACTCACTGCTCACGAGGACGTCTGGCACGTCAGCCGCAATCCGCAACTGTTCCAGAGTGGGCGCGGAGTGAACATCGCCGACCTGCCGATGGAGATCGCCGAGTTCTTCGGCTCGATGATCGCGATGGACGATCCCCGGCATTTCCGACTGCGCTCGATCGTCTCCAAGGGGTTCACTCCCAAGGAGATTGCCCGTGTGGAGCAGTATGTGCGCGACAGGGCCGCCAGCGTGGTCGACCACCTACTGAGCGACTTCCCGCAACGTGAATGCGACTTCGTGCTCGAAGTCGCGGCCCCGATGCCGCTGCAGATCATCTGCGAGATGATGGGAATTCCCAAGGAGGACGAGGAACAGGTCTTCCGGTGGACGAACGTCATCCTCGGCGTCGGCGACCCCGAATTCACCGGCACCTTCGACGACCTGATCGCCGCCGGGCTCGGCGCGTTCAACTACGCCCAGGCAATGGGCGAAGACCGCCTGGCCAACCCCACAGACGACCTCACCTCACTGCTGATGCACGCCGTCGTCGACGGCGAACGCATCACCGCCCAGGAGTTCGGTTCGTTCTTCATTCTGCTCGTCGTTGCCGGCAACGAAACCACCCGCAACGCAATCAGTCACGGCATGCACCTACTGACACAGCACCCCGATCAGCGCGACCTGTGGTGGAACGACTTCGAGGCCCACACCCGCACCGCGGTCGACGAGATCGTGCGCATGGCCAGCCCGGTCGTGCACTTCCGGCGCACAGCGACTGAGGACACCGTGGTGGGAGGCCAGCAGATCGCGGCCGGTGACAAGTTGGTGATGTGGTACAACTCTGCGAACCGCGACGAGAAGGTGTATACCGACCCGTACCGCTTCGACGTGCTGCGCCCGCTGCAGCCGAACCAAGTGGGGTTCGGCGCCGGCGGCCCGCACTTCTGTTTGGGAGCGAACCTCGCCCGTCGCGAGATTGCTGTGATGTTCGACGAGATCCGCCGTCGCATCCCCACGCTGCACACCATCGGAGAACCCGACTACCTGCAGAGCAACTTCATCAACGGCATCAAGCGACTGAAGTGCGCCTGGTAGCTACATCGTTCGGGCATCGAGCGGCAGGTGCTCGACGTCGCTGAGGCGGCTGAGGGAGAACGTGTGCCCGTCGCGCATGTGCATCGACGAGAGTCGCGTGATGCTGGCATGGCGGGTGACGAACCGGTCCCACTCCCACGGCACCGGCTCGAGACCCAACAACTGGCAGAGCAGGACACCGTTGGTGCCTGCGTGAGCGATGACCGCAACTCGGTGCTCTGGGCGTTCGATGTGCCACAAGGGCAGTGTCTGCTTGGCACGGAACATTCCCAGAGCGCCCCAGTACCCGGCAGCGCCGGAGCGCACACGCTCGACGAACTCGCGAGGCGGTTCACCGCCGCCCTGTAAACCGGACCACCGATCTTCGGCGGCACGCGAGCGCTCCTCGGCGTACGCCGTCCGGGCGAGCTCCACTGGAGTGCCATGCCAGTCGGGTTCGCGGATTTCGTGCAGGAACGCTTCGACGACCTCCACCTGGCCAAGTGCTGCGAGCAGCGGCGCAGCGGTCTGGCGGGCGCGCCGCAAGGGCGAGACGATCACCGCGTCGAACTGTTCGGAACTCAGCACCTCAGCGACTCGCTCGGCCTGCAGACGACCCCGTTCTGTGAGCGGTGGGTCGACGACGTTGAGTCCATCGCGGACCCACTCGGGTTCACCGTGGCGGATGAGGGTGATCTCCATATGCCGCCAGCGTAGAGCCCCGCTGTATCGTCCTCGCGGTGACGACCCACCAGCCACCCAACGGTGCCGCACCAGGCTGGCATCCGGACCCCTCCGGTCGGTTTGAGTTCCGCTACTGGAACGGTGAGCGTTGGACGGCCGATGTCTCGTTGCATGGCCAACGTTTCATCGACCAGCTCGAACTGCTCGCCGCGGCCTCGGTGGCCGACCCCTCTCGCCCCGTTGGACGCTCTGCCGCCGTCACTTCCTTCGTCGTCGCGCTGAGCTCGTTTGCGGTCGCCTGGGTACCGTTCCTGTTCGTGCTGGGAGCGATCGGCGCGATCACGGCCTGTACGTTCGGCGTGCTGTCGCTCAGCCGTATCCGCCGTGGCAGCGCCACTGGCCGCAACTTGGCGGTGTGGGGCGTGGTGATCTCGGTGCTTGCCGCCGGCCTGTGCGTCGTGGGCGGGGTGTTCACCGTGGCCGTCGTGCGCGAGGTGAGCAGGTACTTCGATCCCGGAAAGTACCAGACATCCGTCGGCACTTGCAGCAACAACGACGGCTTCGTGACGCTGGACGCCACGATACTCAACCAAGAAGCGACGTACCGCGATTACACCGTCTACGTGCGTTACATGGCCGGTGCCAAGGTCGTCGACTCCGACAGCGTGACGGTTCGACGAGTGGCCCCGTTGACGAAGGGCACCATCCACTCCACCACCTTCGTCGACCGGGCGCTCACCGACGTGACCTGCACGATCACCGACGTAGAGGGTGTCAGTCCGTAGAGGTGGTCGCGGCCACCCAACTTTCATACATTCGCGAGTAGACGCCTCCCGCCTCGATCAGCACGCGATGCGGCCCGTCCTCCACAAGGCGACCTCGGTCGAGCACGAGTACCCGATCGGCGCGGGCGGCGGTCGACAATCGGTGGGCAATGGCGATAGTGGTGCGGCCACGAGCAAGACGCTCGAGTGCACGCGTGAGCCGCACCTCGGTGAGCGCGTCCACCGAGGAAGTGGCCTCGTCGAGCAGCAGCACTGCCGGATCAACCAGCGACGCCCGAATCAGGGCGACGAGCTGGCGCTCGCCTGCAGAGAGCTGGGCACCGCGTTGGCCAACCTGGGTCTCAATACCTTCCGGGAGCGTGTCCAGCCAGTCGCGTAGGTCGAGCGCGTCCACCGCGTCGTCCAGTTCGGCAAGCGACAGCTTCGGCCGAGCGAAGGACAGGTTCGCTGCGATGCTGCCCTCGAACAGGAACGGCTCCTGCGGGACGACCGTGACCCGCCTCCGGAGTTCGGCGTTGGCCACCCTCGTGAGCGACACGCCGCCCACCGATACGGTGCCAGCCGAGGGGTCGGCGAGGCGGGCGATCAGTCGCCCGAGCGTCGTTTTGCCGGAGCCGGTCTCCCCCACCACTGCGACTTGCTGACCGGCGGGGATGTGCGCACTGAGGCCGATAAGGACCGGCGCCTCATCCTCGTCGCCGCGGGTGCGATAGCTGAAGTCGACCCGGTCGATGGTGACGGCGAGCGGGCCAGACGGGAGCGATATCGGAGTCTCCGGCTCCGGTGGGCCGATCGGAATCTCCAGCACCCCAAGGACGCGACGCATACCAGCGACCGCCGTCTGGGTCTGCTCCAGCACCTCGGTGAACTCCGCAATCGGCTCGAGGAAGCGGTAGGTGAGGAACACAAACCCCACCATCGCTCCGGCAGTTAGCCCGCTACCGGGCCCGCGCAGCACCCCGACACCCACCACAGCCGACACCGTGAACACGCTGAAGACCTCACCCGAGGGGAACAGAAAGGCGCCGATGGTGCCTGCCGTGATGAACGAGTCGGATCGTTCCTTGCTGGCCCGCTTTGCGGCACGTACGAAGTGCGGGCCCGCCTCGTAGGCCCGGATCGTCTCTGCTCCTGCGACCACCTCGCTGATCTGGGTCATCACATTGGCGTTACGACTGCGAGCAAGGTCGTACGCGCTCACGAGGTGGCGTTGTACGCGTTGCAGCACCAGTGCCAGCGGTGCGGCGGCGATGAAAGCAACGACCGCCAGCACCCAGTCGTAGGACAGCATCACGGCAGCGACAAGCAACATCAGGGTCCCGTCGAGCAGCCAGGCGAGACCACCCCATTGGAAGAACTGGGCGAGCGTCTCGACGTCGCTGGTGACGCGAGCGACCAACGCTCCCTTTCGCTCTTCGCTGTGGTCGGCGATGCTGAGGCGGTGGATGTGTTCGAAGAGACGCACCCGCAATCCGTACAAGGCCTCCTCGCTGCGACGGCCCAAGCGGAGGACAGCGGTGCGCTGCGCCCAGGTGGCGAGTAGCACGAGGATGAGCGCAATACCTGCCAGCAGCGCGATCGTGTCGACCTCAACCCCCGAGTCGGTGAACCCGCGATCGATGGTCTGCTGCACGAGGATCGGGATGACCACCCGACCAGCGGCGCCGAGTAGCGCCAGGCCGAGCGTGAGCCCGAACCCACTGCGCAACGCAGGTGCGGCACGCACACCGCGCCCGATGGTTTCGACTGTTGTCCAGCGGCTCGTGGGTTCGCTCACACGCCACCTCCTGAGGTCGCGTCAGCGTCGGCGTCAGCATCGAGCGCGGCACGATCGTGCTCGAACGCCTCGATCAGACGGCGGTACCGGGGCACGTTCTGCATCAGCTCGTCGTGGCGACCGTGGGCGACCACGACACCGCCGTCGAGGAACAGGACATCATCCGCCAGCGAGATGGTGGAAGGCCGGCTAGCGACAACCACCACGGTGGTGTTGCCCAGCGTCGCCCGGAGGTTGGCGAGGACCTTGGCCTCGGTATTGGGATCGAGCGCAGAGGTCGTGTCATCCAGCAGCAGTACAGCGGGTCGGCGCACGAGAGCGCGGGCAAGGGCGAGCCGTTGCCGTTGCCCTCCCGACAAGCTGACACCGCGCTCGCCAACCTCGGTGTCCAGGCCGTCCGGCAAGTCGTGTACGAAGCCCGCCTCGGCAACCGCGAGTGCGGCATCGATCGCGTGCTCGGTGAAGTCCTCGCCCATGGTGATGTTCTCGCGGATCGTGCTGGCAAACAGAAACGGCTCCTGGAAGACGAGTCGGATGCCGCCGGTCGGCACGGTGATGGTGCCGCGTCCGGCAGGAATCAGGCCGGCAATCAGGTGCAGCAATGTGGTCTTGCCGCTTCCGGTGGCACCCACGACGGCGGTGGTGCGCCCGCCTTCGATCACCGCATCGACGCCGGCCAGCACTTCACGCTCGCCATCGTGAGCGAAATGAAGTTCGGCCACGCCGATATTGCGGTCGACGCCCTGCAGCAAGGTGTCCGCAGGATTGGGTGCTACCGGTTGGTCGAGGAGCGCGCGGATCCGGTTCCAGCCGGCCAGCGAGTGAGGCACCTCGGACAGTGTGTAGCCGATGAGTCGTAGCGGAAACACCAGCAGGGTAAACAGGTAGATACAGCTCGTCAGTTCACCCACCGTCATCGCTCCGGCTCGAACCCGGTAGGCGCCACCTACGAGCAAGAGGATGTTCACGACAGTGGGGAGCGCATCGAGCAGCGCCTCGAACGTGCTCCGCAGTCGCACGGCGCCGAGTCGTGCCTCACGTAACCGACTGGCGATGACCGCCAGTCGTTCGGTCTCACGCCGCTCGGCCCCGAACGACTTCACCACCGCCACACCATCGAAACTCTCATGCACTGCTGCACTGAGGCGGCCGAGTTCGTCCTGCGCTGTGTCGTAGTGCGCCTCGACGCGAAGCTGATATTTCACGCTGATCACGATGAGTAGCGGGAACACCGCCACGGCAGCGAGCCCTAGCCACAGGTCGGTCGCCACGAGCAACACCGAGGACAGCCCCACCAGCACCACGACTCCTGAGGCGAACGGCAGCGGCGACAGCACAGCGGTGGCGGCCTCGGCATCGACACCGGCGCCGGTGACGAGATCTCCGGTGCTTTGGCTGCGATGCCACGGCACCGCCTGCTCGCTCAAACGGTCGATCACTTCCGCCGAGATCGATTCTGCCGCACGCCACTGCGTGCGGCCGGCGAACGTGCGGCGCACCACAACACCTGCAGCCCGCACACACCCCAGCAGGATGAGCGCCCCGAGCACCACGACGACCTTGCTCGATGAAACTGTGCCCCTGCGGAATCGGGGGTCGATCACCTCGTCGGTAATCATTCGCACGACGACGGCCGAGTACACGGTGCATGCTGCGAAGACAGCGGCACCGCCGACGGCGACGAAGAACGTGCGGTGGTGATGCCGCAACAGGGCGCGCACGAGTCGTAGCGCCTGACGCATGCGACCGCCAGCGACCGAAATCTGTGTCCCGTTCCCCACTCAGCGAGTTTTAGCAGGACTGCGGGTGCCGCTGGACGAACTATGCGGGTCGTCGGTCATGGCCGTAGCCTCATGCCCATGCAGCAACAGTTTGACATCGGCGTCCTTGTACTCCGGGTGGTCTTCGGTGTATTCCTCGCCGCCCACGGGTACAACAAGTTCTTCGGCGGCGGCCGCCTCAAGGGAACCGCCGGTTGGTTCGGCTCGATGGGCATGAAGTGGCCCAAGTGGCAGGCACGCATCGCCGCCAGCACCGAGGTCAGCGCTGGCCTACTGTTCGCCATCGGGCTGCTCACGCCACTCGCCGCAGCAGGCATGATCGCCATCATGCTGGTCGCCATCTGGGCCGAGCACTGGAAGGTTGGCTTCTTCGTGTTCAGACCCAAACAGGGCTGGGAGTACTGCATGTCGATCGCAGTCCTCGCCCTCGTCGTGGCCACGATGGGCCCCGGCCGCTGGTCGGTCGATCACGGCCTCGACATCGCATTCAAGAGTTGGTGGGGCGCCGCTACCGCCGCTGTCGTCGGCATCGGCGGGGGCCTACTGCAGTTGGCGATCTGCTACCGGCCGCCCAAGACGGTCGCCGAGTGACGCCACTCGTCGACGGCGCCGTCCCCGCACCCACCCCGGTGCGGCTGTGGGTAAAGCTCATCCTCGGCGCGTGCTGCCTGGCAGTGGCCGCGATGTGGGTCTTCTACTTCTTCTTCGCCACCGACAAGGGCGTCTACCAAATCGAGGATGCCTCGTGGCGTCCGCAGGCACTGCAGGTCTGCGCCGCGGTCGACACGCGCCGTTCTGCGCTCGAGGACACCACCGGCGGGTACATCGCCCACCCCACCCACGAGCAGATGCTGCAGCGGGCCGACATCGTGGACACTGCAACCGACATGCTCGACCAGATGATCACTGATCTGGTCGCCATCCCGGTCAACAACGACAACGACCGTGCACGGCTGCAGGTGTTCGAGGACAACTACCGCATCATCATCAAGGATCGTCGGCGTTACACCGCGGCACTGCGAGAGTTCAAGCTCGCCCCGTATACCGAGACCGTCGTCGGTGGCGGCCCGGTCTCCAATGTCGTTCTCGATTTCACCGCCGGCGTGAAAGGCAACGACCTACCGCTGTGCTCACCTCCGGGTGAACTCGGCGGCGACGTGCAGCCCTAGACCTTCACCCAGCCTTCACCGGCTACGTAGCGGCGGATCACCTTCGCCGGGGCGCCGACGGCCACGCTGTAGGACGGGATATCGCCGGTGACCACCGAGTTCGCGCCGATGGTGACGTGTTCGCCGATGGTCGCTCCGGGGAGCACGACGGTGCCATAACCGAGCCACGAACCATTGCCGATGCTGACGGCCCGTTCGGGTTGCGTCTGTTGCGAAATCGGCAGGTTCACGTCCTCATAGCCGTGGTTCTGGTCAGTGATGTACACATGGTGACCAGTCCACACGTCATCGCCGATATCGATCGAGAAATGGCCGACGATGCCGCTCCCCTTGCCGATCAGGCACCGGTCGCCGATGCGCACCACTGGATCGGTGAGGCACTGCTGACCGGGCATCATCCCGGCGGACAGCGTGGTGTGGGGCCCGATCATCGTTCCCGACCCGATGTGGATGTAGCGCTCGTTGAAGATCGTGTTCTGCGGAAAGCAGATGATGCTGCCTGCGCCAAAGCGGCCAAAACGCTGCCCTGAGCGATCGTTCGGGCCGATTGCGGCGACGCGTCCGAGCCAGTCCCAGGTCCGCCGAATCCATTCTCCGCCCACCCGATAGGCAACCGCCCGCGCTCGATGCCGCATGAGCGGCGACGCTACCGGCTGACGGGGTTATCATGGGTACCGAATGGCCGCCCGGCGGGGCGGCCCCTGCGGAACGAGCCTCCTCGGTATGTCCACTCCAACTCCTCAGCCGGCGCCTGCGCCGGCGAAGACCCTGAATCATCCAGTGTTGAAGGGCTACTTGGTCCACTGTTTCACTGCGCTCGGTGCAGTGTGTGGCATGTTCGGACTTATCGCTGTCGCTGACGGCGAGGCCAAGCAAGCCATCATCTGGCTCGCGGTGGCGATGGTGCTTGACGGCATCGACGGCCCGGCAGCGCGAGCCTGGGCCGTCGCCAAGAACGTCCCTCGGATCGATGGCTACACCCTCGACCTGATCATCGATTTCGTGACCTGCATCGTCATCCCGGTGCTGTTCATGCACCGCTTCGGGATGTTGCCCCGAGGTTGGTCGCTCGTGATCGGCGCCTTCGTGCTCTTCATGTCGGCGCTGTGGATGTCGCGCACCGATCAGATGACCGACGACCACTTCTTCAACGGGTTCCCGTGCGAGTGGAACATGATCGTCCCCACCCTTTATCTGCTCGATTCCAAGCCGTGGGTCACGGGCATCATCTGCGTTGCACTCGCGCTCACACAGCTCACCAACTGGAAGTTCCTGCACCCGATGCAGGTCAAGCGCTTCCGTCCGATCACCGTCACGGTCACTATCGCTTGGCTGGCGATCATGCTGGCAATGACCGCAGACCTGCCGAGCCACAACGAGGTTGCGCGATACTTCATCGTGGCCTGCCCTGCGTACATCGTTGGCGTCGGTGTGTGGCGCACGATCGGCGGCGGCTCAGATGCCCACCAACGCCTCGAGACGGTCGAACACAGCACCCTGCTGTGACGCGCTTTCGCAACACGGTAGAACTTCGCTAGGTTGCTCACTGCGTCGGGGTGAACGGCACCCCGGTCCAGGGAGGCAATCGCTTCATGACCAGTACGACGCATGGGGATCGCAGCAAGGTCACCCTTCCCGACCTTGGCCGCATGAAAGCGCTCGAAGAACGAATCACGATGATCACGGCGTACGACGCGACGTTTGCGCGCCTCGTAGATATGGCCGGGGTCGACATGATCCTCGTCGGCGACAGCGTGGGCATGGTGGTGCAGGGCACGGCCAACACGATCCCGGTAGAACTCGACGAGATGGCCTATCACGTGCGGCTTGTTGCACGTTCTCAGCCCAAAGCAATGGTCGTCGGCGATCTGCCGTTCGGTAGCTACCAAGTCAGCCCGCAGCAGGCGGTGGAGAGTTCCATCCGGCTGATGAAGGAGGGCGCCGAGTGCGTGAAACTCGAGGGCGGCCTGGTGATGGCCGAGACGATCCAGGCCATCACGCGCGTCGACATCCCTGTGGTGGGCCACATCGGGCTCACACCACAGAGCTACCACCGCATGGGCGGACACAAGGTGCAGGGCAAGAAGAGCGGATCCGAGGCTGGCGGCCGCGAGCGTCTCCTGGAGGATGCCCATGCGGTCGAGCAGGCGGGTGCATTCGCCGTGGTCGTCGAAGGTATCCCGCGCGATCTGGCCAAGGAAATCACCCAGAAGCTCTCCATCCCCACCATCGGCATCGGCGCCGGACCGGATTGCGACGGTCAGGTGTTGGTGTTGCACGATGTGCTGGGCCTTAGCGAAATGTCGTTGAAGTTCACCAAGCACTACGCCGAACTGCGCACTGACGCCATCAATGCCACGCGGGCCTTCGTGTCGGAAGTGCGCGACGGCACGTGGCCCGACGACGCGCACAGCTTCCACTGACCGCTCAGATGTACGTCATCACGACGCCGGTTGCGATGTCGGCATGGAGCGACGCTCACCGAGTCGCTGGCCGCCGCGTCGTGCTCGTCCCAACCATGGGCGCATTGCACGAAGGACACCTTGCGCTCGTCGATGAGGCCCGCCGACACGCCGATGTCGTGGCCTTGAGCATCTTCGTCAATCCGTTGCAGTTCAACCGGCCAGACGACTTCACCGCCTATCCCCGACCGATCGACGACGACCTGTCCGTGTGTCGATCTCACGGCGTCGACGCCGTGTACGTTCCCACCGCCGCCGACATGTACCCGGCCGGATTCGAGACGCATGTCGAGCCGGGTGCACTGGCCAACATCCTCGAAGGTGCGCAACGGCCGGGCCATTTCCGGGGAGTCACCACCGTGGTGGCCAAGTTGTTCGGTGCTGCTCGGCCGCACGTTGCCGTGTTCGGCCAGAAAGACTTCCAGCAACTGGCGATCATCCAGCGCATGACCATCGACCTCGACATGGGCATCGAGATCATCGGAATGCCCACGGTGCGCGAAGCCGACGGACTGGCACTGTCCAGCCGCAACCGTCGTCTGACCTCTGCACAGAGAACTGCCGCCACCTGCGTACCCCGCGCCCTCGATCGCATCGCCGAGGCCTGCTCGGCGGGAGAACGCGACACCGATCGACTGATCGAGCTTGCCCGCTCAGTCGTCGATGCAGAGCCGCTCGCCCGTTTCGAGCATCTCGAGATCGTGCACCCCGACACGCTCCAGTCGCTCGACACGATCACGGATCGAGCCGTGGCCGTCACCGCCGTGTGGTTCGACGAGGTTCGACTCATCGACAACCAAGTGCTCTCGGTCTGACATGCATGAGCTCGCCGATCTCTCGCTGTGGCACTCGGCTATCGATGCACAGGAGTGGGGTGCATCCCGCGCTGCGTTGTCAGGTGCGGTCGACGCCGACATTGCGATCGTCGGTGCGGGATACACAGGCCTGTGGACCGCGTACTACCTGCTCCAGCGCGACCCCTCACTGCGCGTCGTCGTACTCGAGGCCCGCACTGTGGCGTTCGGCGCGAGCGGACGCAACGGCGGCTGGTGCTCCGCCCTGCTGCCGATGGGTCTCGATGCGATGGCAGCGAAGTACTCCCGAGACGACGCGATACGCCTGCAGACGGCGATGCACGCGACGGTTGGAGAGATCGGGCGAGTGGCCACGGCGGAAGGTATCGAGTGCGATTTCGCGCACGGCGGGTACGTGGCAGTCGCTCGCAACCCTGCACAGCTTGCCCGCTCGCACCACCATGTTGCGCACCTCCATTCGTACGGTTTCGGCGAGGACGACTACCGGGTGCTGAGCGCCGACGAAGCCCGCCGGCGCTGTGCCGCAACCGGGGTGATCGGCGGCGAGTACACACCTCATTGCGCAGCCATCCAGCCGGCGCGGCTGGCACGCGGGCTCGCCTGCGTCGTCGAACGACACGGGGCCACAATCTACGAGCACTCCCCAGTCGTGGAGATCGCCCCACACCGCGTGCGTACCGAGCACGGCACGGTGAACGCACGAGTCGTCGTGCGGGCGACCGAAGCCTTCACCGGAACGCTCGCACAGCGCCGCCGCGAGATGGCGCCGATCTACTCACTGATGATCGCGACCGAGCCGCTGTCAGCGGAGTTCTGGGAACAGACCGGCCTTCACGAGCGCGAAACCTTCAATGACGAACGGTTCATGATCGTCTACGGACAACGCACCGCCGACGACCGCATCGCGTTCGGCGGCCGGGGCGCCTGGTACCACTGGGGAAGTCGCACGGCCGCCGAGTTCGAGCGCAACCCCAGAGTGCACGACAAGATTCACGAGGCACTGCGTGAACTGTTCCCACATCTCGGTGAAGCTGCGATCACCCACCGATGGGGCGGACCGGTCGCCACCGCACGCGACTGGTGGTGCCATGTGGCATTCGACAGCACTACCGGCCTGGCCTCTGCGGGCAACTATGTCGGCGACGGTGTGGGCACCACGAACCTCGCCGGCCGAACTCTGGCCGATCTCATCACCGGCACCGACAGCGACCTGGTGACGATGCCGTGGGTCGGTCACCGCTCACGTCGTTGGGAGCCCGAGCCGTTCCGTTACCTCGGGATCAACTCGCTGATGGTGTTACCCAAGAACACCGATCATCGCGAACAGCGAACGGGGCGGCGCTCGGCCTGGCGTGAGGCGGCACTGGCACGACTCACTGGGGGAACGCACTAGGCGTCTGAGCTGCATACAGCCAGGCGGCGAAGAAGTCGGAGAGCGAACGCCCGGCGACCTTCTCGGCAAGCGCAGTGAAGTCTTCAGTTGTTCGCGAGGTGCCGTTGTAGCCCGCGACCCATCGCTGCAGCAGTGTGAAGAACAGCTCGTCACCAAGTTCTTTGCGTAATGCGTGAACTACGACGGCTCCACCTTCGTAGCTGTTGTAGCCGAACAACTCCTGGGCACTCGGGTGAGCAGTGCTTCCCGGGTATCGGCCATTGAGCGCCTCTTTCGCCATCTCGTCGACGGTGAGTTCCCCGAGATGCTCCATCCACATCCATTCGCCGTAGGTGGCGAACGACTCGTTCAGCCACACATCCGACCATCGCTGCGGCGACACCGCATCACCGAACCACTGGTGCGCCAACTCGTGTGCCAGCAACGACTGATCCGGCCCCTGCACGAAGTCGTCACGGCTGAAGTACGAACGCTCCTGGGTCTCCATCGCCAGCCCCGCGGAGCTGTCGGTGATGGCGATGCCGTATCGATCGAGCGGATAGGCGCCGAAGAAGCGCTCGAAGAACGCGATCTGCGCAGGAATCTGATCGATGGACGACTGCATCGTCAGCTGATCACTGCGCAGGACAGCACTGACGAGCGGCAGCCCATGGGGGCCAACGCCCGTCACCAGCTGGTAGTCGCCGACGAACAGCTGCATCAAGTAGGTGGTCATCGGCCGTTGCTCGCGCCACACCCAGACCTCGTTCGCACCTTCGGAATGGTGGTCGGTGAGTTCGCCGTTAGCAATCGCGGTGAGGCCGGCAGGCACCGTGACAGCAACCGTGAACGTCGCCTTGTCGCTGGGATGGTCGTTGCATGGCAGCCAGGTGTGCGCTGCATCAGGTTCGTTCAACACGTAGGCCCCGCCAACGGTGTTGAACCATCCATTCGACAGACCGACGATCGACTCCTGGGACTGCGGCGACAGGTGATACGCGACTGTCACCCGCAGCTGGTCGCCGACATGACCGGGACCCGGCAGACTGACCCGCAGCTCGGGATCATCCTGACGGAACGTCACTACCTGGTCATCCACCACTACCGAGTCGATCTGGGGCCCGGCAGCATCGAGAGTGATGCCCTGTCGGTCCGTGGTGAGCGTCAGGTCGATCACCACCGTCGCCTGCAGCACCTCGGTGGCAGGATCGAACGCCAACTGCACGTCGTAGTTCGTCACATCGACGCCCGGGTTTCCGAGCCCGGGGAACAGTTCATCGCCGACCCCGTCGCCAGGCTGGTCTGCCCCATTCGACGAAGTACTGGGGACACTCGAGACGGGTGCGACGGGAACGGTGCCGGTGTCGAGGGTCTGCGAACCCCGGACGGAGACACCTGCCGACGTTGAACAGGCAACCAGGGCACACCCGACGGCGAGAAGCATCCATCGACGACGCACCTGAGCAGCCTACTTCGGCCCCAGCATCGGCATCTGGCAGGCGGGTCTCATCAAGAGTTCCATAAAGTTTTCCAAATTGCTCCAGTACCTGCCCATGCAAACCGATGAAATGGTGGAGAGAACTCCACCCGAGTTGGACTGACCATGACACGCGCACGACGATTTCTAGCCAGCACAGCAGCAGCGCTGTCGGTATTGCTCTGCGTTCCGGTTGCCCCTGTCCGCGCCGCCGATCCGGTTCCCCCGTTCATCCCGCCCAGCGCCGGTTGGCTGGAAACGGTGAACTACTACCGCACGATGTCTGGCTTGGCACCGGTCACGGAGAATGCCGCGCTCAACCCTGGGGCCTACAACCACTCGTGCTACATGCTGTACAACGGTATTTCGCACGACGAGTTGCCGACCAAGCCGGGTTACACCAGCAACGGCGACATCGCCGGCAACAGCGGCAATGTCGCCGTGAGCAGCGCTCTGGGCGCCACCGCACGCAGCCACATCGAGCTGTGGATGACCGGGCCGTTCCATGCGATCGGCATCCTGCGCTACAACCTCAACAATGTGGGCTTCGGCAAGTGCGATCTGGCCTCGACGCCTACGAGTTGGCACTCTGGAGCAACCCTCAACGTCTTGAGCGGCCTGGTCAGTGCACCGCGGCCGGCCACCCCGATCCTCTTCCCCGGCGACGGCACGACCACGAACCTCAGCGCCTTCATCACCGAGTCGCCAAACCCGTTGGACTTCTGCGGTTGGACCGGTTCGGCCGGTCTTCCGGTCATTGCAATGATGCCCGAGACCGTCACGGCCGCCTCAGCAACCATGACCGGTCCGAACGGGCCGGTGCCGGTCTGCTCGATCTCCAAGGCGAACACGACAGGGACCGCTCAGGCGATCCTCGACCACGACAACGCCGTGAGCGTGATCCCTCGTGCCGCCCTGACCCCTGGCACGTACACGGTCACGGTCACCACCCAGGCCCGTACCGTGACCTGGTCGTTCACGGTCGACCCGACGGCTTCCACCGGAATCATGCCGCTGCCGACGGTCGTACCCTCGGGAGCGCCGTCGTCGTACACCCACATCGCCCCGTTCCGCTTCGCCGACAGTCGCGAAACCCTGCGCATCTCACCCGTCATTGGCACCTCGATCAAGATGATCAAGCTCGCCGGTATTGCGGGCCTCCCCAGTGACATCACTGCGATCAGCGCCAACTTCACGTTTGTCAAACCGAACCAGGCCGGCTACCTGACGGTGTACGACTGCACCGACCCGCGCCCCGTCGCATCGACCCTGAACTACACCACAGGGGCGATCGTTGCGAATGCCGGGGTCTTCCCGGTGAGTCCCAGCGGCTACATCTGCATCTACTCGATGGGATCGGGCCAACTGGTCATCGACATCTCCGGGTACTTCCGCACCGCACGCGGCGACAGCTTCACCGCGACCACGCCCACGCCGGTGTTCGACACCATCAGCGGACTCAACTCCTCCGGGCGGCTGGGTGCACACGAGACTGCCTCGATCAGCTTCGCCAATCGATACGGCGTCCCCGACGGGGCAACCGCAGTGGCCATCGCCATCGCTGGCATCAATCCTGCGGCCGATGGCTTCATCACCACCTACCCCTGCACAGGGAGCAAGCCGTTCGTCTCCTCGGTGAACCCCGTGGTGGGTTCAGTGCGATCGAACTTCGCCATCGTCCCGCTGTCCGCCATCGACGAGATGTGCCTCTACACGTTGACCGCCGAAGACGTGAAGGTGACGCTGCTCGGGTATTTCACCACCTCGGGAACCGGCTCCATCGTGCCCACCACCCCTACTCGCGTGATCGACACTCGCGACCTGTATCGCCCCGACATGAACGCCGGAACCGACGGCCAGTACCTGCCGGCCAACACCACAGTGACGGTCTCACTGGCTGGCCACCGCGGGATCCCGGGGAGCGTCAAGGCGCTGTCGCTGAACCTCACCGTCGCCAACACCGTGGCCAACGGCACCTTGAAGATCTGGGGTTGCGGAGCAGAACCTGCCTCCGAGAGCGTCAACTTCCCCGCCGGCACGATCATCGCCAGCGGGTTGCAAGTCAAAGTTGGAACCTCCGGGGAAATCTGCTTGCGGTCCTCCACCCAGTTGCACGTCATTGTCGACGTGACCGGTTGGTGGAACTGATCAACGATGCAGTTCGGGGTCGCTGATCGACGCCCGCAACCGCACGGTGTAGACGGAATCGCCCGACAGCACACCACCGCGACCGAATAGTCGACCGGCTTGCCAGTTCGAGAGTCCGAGTTCCGGCTGCAGCAGCGCGAACTGACCGTCCACCCAACGGGTGAAACCGTCGCCCACGAACGGGGCATCGATCGAGCGATAGAACCACTCGTGTTCCGCAGGATCGGCGCTGATCAGCGAGGCCACGAAGTGCGGGCTGAACGTATTGCACTGCTGCACTGCCTGGGCCACGTTGTCGACGATCAGCAACGCCAACTCAGGCACCGTGTCCCACTCGAACTCGTGGCCCAACTGCGTGTCGTCGATCGCCAACTCGTGGATGATCGGCTGTACTCCCCTGCCGGCAGCGGCCTCGCCGGCAGCCGAACGCAACACCGGCACCAGGTCGTGGGCGCGGTCGCGAGGGATACACACCACGTTCACCGTGTTGCACACCTTGCGATCCAGCGAATGCAGCACGGACAACCGGAAACGCTCGGCGTCGGCCGAGGCACCAGCGACGAGCCACGCCCCGCCTGTCCCGTGCAGGCTGACGGGAACACCATGTTGACGAGCGACCGCACCCAGTTGGGCAACCGCCGCACCTGAACCACGCGCCACGGCGAGACCTACACGCGTATCGGCGAACAGTGCCCAACCGGCCGCATGGGCGGCACTGTCGACCAGTGCCACGGCACCGACGGGCAACCCGGCAGCGGCCAACGCCGGCTCCACGGCGGCCGACATGATGGCCCGAGCAGTTCCCAGTGCATCACTGCCGATGCGGAAGACAACCGTGTTGCCGGTGCGCAGTACCCCGGTGGCGTCGGCGAACACGTTCGGGCGTCCTTCGAACACGAACCCCACCACACCCAGCGGATCGCGCCATTGCTGCACTGACCAGCGGTCGTGACGTACTTCCGTCATCTGCTGGCTACGACGAGTAGGAATGTCGCGCCAGGTACGCAACCCCTCGATCATGTCGGCGCGCATCTTCGGAGCGAGCACGAGCCGACCGGTTGCACGGCCACGGGTGGTGGCCTGTTGCACGTCTGCAGCGTTGGCTGCGGCGATCGAAGCGAAGACCAGATCGTCGGCGAGCAGGTCGGAGAAGCGGCCGAAGAAGTCGCTGATCTGGTCGTCGGTGACGGTGCTGAGCGCAACGAAGGCTTCGAACGCGCGAGCCACGGCAGCGGCCGCGACGGCATGCTCGGCAGCGGGTAAATGGAGCAGATCGCCGGTCTCGTGCACCACAACCAGCCGATCGCCGGCAACGAACTTGGCCGCCAGCTGGGACGACACTGTGGCGAACCTGTCGCCACCGAACACGATCCGCTCGCCAGCGGTGAGTGACTGCAACTGTTCGCTCATCAGGTCAGTACCGTAGCGTGATGGCCATGTCTTCCGACCGCTTCTACTTTCGCCAACTGCTTTCGGGGCGAGACTTCGCGACGCAAAATGCGATTGCGCAACAGATGGTCAACTTCACCTACGCCATCGGCGACAGGGCGACGAACGAGTGCGTGCTGATCGATCCTGCCTACGCCGTCAACGAGCTCCTCGACCTCGTGGAGGCCGACGGTATGAAGGTGACCGGGGTGCTCGCCACCCACTTCCACGCCGACCACATCGGCGGGAACATGATGGGCCACCCGGTGGAAGGTGTGGCGACGCTGCTGGAGCGGTGCAGTTGCCCCGTGCACGTGCAGCGCGACGAGACACCGTGGGTACTGAAGACCAGCGGACTCTCCGAGGGCGATCTGGTGCAGCACCAGGGCGGCGACGTAGTGCAGGTTGGCGACATCTCGATCACGCTCGTGCATACGCCAGGCCACACACCGGGGAGCCAGTGCTTCCATGTCGACGGTCGCTTGGTGAGCGGCGACACGCTCTTTCTCGACGGCTGCGGTCGCACCGATTTCCCGGGCAGCGACCCGGAGGCGATGTTCGACAGCCTGCAGATGCTGGCGGCGATGCCCGACGGCACGGTGGTGTTTCCCGGTCACCGCTACTCGGCGCCGGCCAGTGCCACCATCGACGAGATCCGCGAGAGCAACTATGTCTTCCGTCCGCGGACCAAGGAACAATGGCTGATGATGTTCGGTTCGTGAACTGGCTAGACCACCGCGAACACGATCGACGTAGCTCCTGCCAACCCAAGTAGCGCCAACACGAGTACGCGGAAACGCTGACCGTGCATGTGCTTGCGGATCGGCCACCCGACCAATTGTCCGAGCGCCCACGCTGGCAGCGCCACCAATGCGGCGTGCAGACCGCCCTGGGTCAATTTTCCTCGGAACGCGAAGAGTGCAATCGCCCCGACGTTGCAGAGTGCGAACACGGCGGAGATCGTCGCCCGGAAACGAGCCGCTTCCAGGTGTCGAGCCTGCAGGTCGAATACCAGCGGCGGGCCGTTGGTGGACAGCGATGTGCTCAGCACCCCGGAGATGAAACCGGCAGCCATGTCCACCCCCGGCCCTGCGTGACGAAGGTCGAGCCGCGCTGCCAACATGAGCGTCGCCACCAGCACGGCCACCCCGAGAGCGATCTTCAATGTGCCGTCGGCCGCCAACTCCAGGACCGCGATCCCAAGTGGCATGCCCAGATAGGCGCTGATCGTCAATCGTTTCACCAGCGCCGGGTCCGCATCCTTGCGCATGAACCACGACTGCCAGCTGGTGGTGATGGCGCTCAACAACGTGCTGACCACGACCGCTTTCTCCACCGGGATCGCGAGGGTCATGATCGGCATCGCCAGCAAACCGAAGCCAAAACCGGCGATCACCTGCACGAACGCCGCCACAGCGACCGCCAGTCCGACGACGATCAGCTGGCCGGTAGTCACGACCAGCGAGTCTGCCACGCTGGTCAGCGCGACAGCGTGTAAGTGCGTTCGTGGCGGTCGACGCCGGTGACCTTCCAACCATCGCTCAAGTGCGGGCCCATTGCATCGCGGATCGCGAGCCGGGCCCGCAGGGCCTCCGGCGCAGCGGCAGCGATCTGCTCTGGCGACACCGACGGCACAGTGAGCACGTAGTGCTCACCAAACAGGGGACGAGGACGTTCGAGTTCCCACTGCACCGTGAGCCGATCGGAGGGTAGCGAACCGTTGATGCCACCGAGCGACCCATAGTGGTTGACGCGGTACGACACGCCCAGCGCACCGAGTTTGTTGAGGTTGAGGTGCGCGTTGGTGAGCTGTAACGGATCGAACGTCCAGCGCATGGCGGTGACACCGTTGTCACTGCACCATTCAGCCTGGCGATGCTTCAACTGCTCACCAAGCCCGGAGCGGCGGTACTCGGGGTCGACAGCGATGTAGTGCGAGTGCAGTACGCGGCTGTCGGACGTGCGGAACCCGAACGCTGAGCCGACCAGTCGGTCCGCGTCGTATGCGCCGAGCGCCATGCCACCCTCGTCGATGCACGCAACCATCATGTTGACCGAGACGCGCTCGTCCTCGCCGCCCCAGATGCGGTCTTCGAACACCGGCAGTTCCGCCACCTCGTCGGCGGTGCGCAACACGCGAAACTCGATGGTCACGCGCGCACGACCTCTGTCATGGAAGTGACCTCGTCCAGGAATGGGCGATCGAGCGTGACGCCGGTTCCGGCACCTTCCGGAACGGGCATGATGCCATTGGTGGCCTCGAGGTGCTGCTCGACGATGTCGCGCACATACGTGCGGCTGGCCGACGCCGTGTCGCCGGGGAACACAAAGCCGGGCATAGTGGCCAGGTGGATGTTGAGGGAACGACCGACGCCCGTCTCCAACATGCCGCCGCACCACATCGGGACGTTGCGGGCGACGCACATCTCGTGGATCTCTCGAACGGACTGCACACCACCGACGCGAGCAACCTTGACGTTGACCACGGAGCAGGCCTTCATGTCGAGTGCATCCCGCACGCGGGTGGGTGACGTGAGTGTCTCGTCGAGGCACAGCTCGGTGCGGATCATCGTTGCCAGCTGCGCATGCTCGACCATGTCGTCCCAGTGCAGCGGCTGTTCGATGTAGTGCAGACCGAATTCGTCGATCGCTCGCAGCGTGTCGATCTGGCCGAGCGTGTAGGCGGAGTTGGCATCCACCGTCAACTCGATGTCGGGGAACCGACCGCGCACAGCCGCCAGCAGATCGATGTCCCAACCGGGCTCGATCTTCAGCTTCACTCGCTTGTAGCCCTGCTCGACATGGCGCGCCACGTTCTCCACGGTCTCGGGAATCGAGCTCATGCCGAGGCTGGCGCCCACAGGGATTTCGGTGCGCTCTCCACCCAACAGTGAGCGCAGTGGCACACCCCGTTGACGTGCGTAACAGTCCCACACGGCGGCTTCGAGCGCGGTCTTCGCCATCGGGTTGCCACGCCAGCGTGCCCAGCGGGCGCTGAGCTCCGAAGGGTGCTCGCACCCGTGCTGCAGCAGATCAGGGGCGAAGGCGTGCTGCAACAGATGCCAGGCGCCCACCGTGCATTCCTCGCGGTAGAACGGGAACGGGTCCATAGTGCCCTCGCCGTACCCCTCCATCCCCTCAGAGCGCACGGTGACGATGATCGCCACCTTGCCCTCCTCCGAGGAGAACGACGTCTTGAAAGGCATTCGATACGGGAGCTCGACGAGCCGCAGCTCGACTTCATCAATGCGCATGATGTGGTTCTACCAGGTGTCGATGTTGGCCCGTTTCTTTCCGGTGCGGGCAGGAGGTGCAGGGACCGCCTGCAGAATTGCCGAGATCCAGCGACGTGAGTCGACTGGGTCGATGACATCGTCGATCTCGTAATGGCTGGCGATGTTGACCGCCTTGCCCACCTGATACATCTTGTCGACCATCTGTTGGAACGTGGTCTCGCGTTCGTGAGGGTCGGCGATGGCCTCCAACTCGTTGCGGTAGCCAAGCCGCACGGCACCTTCCAGCCCCATCCCGCCGAACTCGCCCGTCGGCCACGCAACACACGCCTGTGGGGCCTTCGTGCTCCCGCCCATCATCGCCTGAGCCCCCAGGCCGTAGCTCTTGCGCAGCACAATGCTGACGATCGGCACGCTGACATTGGCACCGGTGACGAACAAGCGCGTGCAATGACGCACGAGGGCCGTCTTCTCCACCTCCGGGCCGACCATCATCCCGGGTGTGTCGACGAGGGTGACGATCGGGATGTCGAATGCGTCGCAGAGCTGCAGGAAGCGTGCGGCCTTGTCGGCACCGTCACTGTCGATGGCACCGGCGAGGTGACCGGGGTTGTTCGCGACCACACCAACGGGCCGACCTTCCACACGGGCGAGCGCAGTGACCATACCGAGTCCGAAGTCGCGGCGAAGTTCGAGCACGCTGCCGCTGTCGAACAGCCGTTGGATCACGGCGTGCACGTCGTACGCCCGTTTGCGGTCTTCGGGAATCACGTGGCGAAGCTCGCGCTGATCGGCACATTCCCACTGCGGCTGCGCGCGATCGGTGAAAAAGCCAAGGTACTGCTTGGCGGCAACTACGGCCTCAGCTTCATCGGCGACAGCGATGTCGACCACACCGTTCACGGTCTGCACCGACATCGGCCCGATCTCAGTGGGATCAAACACACCCAGGCCACCGCCCTCGATCATCGCTGGCCCGCCCATGCCGATGTTGCTGTCGGCGGTGGCGATCACCACATCGCAGCAGCCCAGGAGTGCGGCGTTTCCTGCGAAGCAGTAGCCGGCGTTGATGCCCACCAACGGTACGAGGCCCGAGAGCTGCGCGAAGTACATGAATGCCGAACAATCGAGGCCGGTCACCCCCATCGTGTCGGTGTCGCCGGGTCGCCCTCCCCCGCCTTCGGTGAAGAACACCACCGGCAGGCGCAACTGCTCGGCAAGTTCGAACAGTCGATCCTTCTTCCGATGGTTCTGGCCACCCTGGGTACCGGCGAGCACGGTGTAGTCGTAGCTCATCGCTACGACCGGATGTCCGCCCACCTTGCCCAGACCACCCACCATGCCGTCGGCCGGAGTGCGGGCGATGAGGTCGTCGAGCGAACGTCGCCGCCGCTGTGGAGCGATGACGACCGGACCGTATTCCACGAACGAGCCCTCGTCGAGCAAGTCGTTCACGTTCTCGCGAGCGGTACGTCGACCGGTGGAACGGCGCTTGGCGACTGCCTCCGGACGCGACTGGTCGAGACCCACCTCGTGGCGCGCCAACGCCTCAGCGAGGTCCGCGCGGATGTGAGTCGGGTTGTCCTGTGCGATGGCCGCAGCCTCGGGAACAGTGACCTGACCGGGCCGCATGCGAGCCACGCACGCATGCTCACCCACTGTGTCGCCGACGGTGACGAGCAACTCCACCACCACACCGTCACACGTAGCCTCGATGGCATGGTGCATCTTCATCGACTCGATGAGCATCAGTTGCTGACCCGTTCGCACCTGATCGCCGAGCCGCGAATCGACCGCCACGATCGTTCCCTGCATCGGTGCTGTGATATCGACAGGATCTCCCACGAGGATCGACCGTACAGGACGTTCATGCGACCCACTGATCACATCTACGCCCTGCCCTTCCAAGTTCGCTAACGTGCCGCAACTCCACATGTCGCCCCAGCGACACAGAAAGAAGCACTCACATGCGTACCCGACACCTGGCTCTTCTCGCAGCCACCGGCGCCATGCTCCTCGCGAGCTGTGGTGACGACAAGAAGTCCTCCGACAGCTCAGGCGGAACGTTGCTGTTCTGCAGCGACATCAGCTACCCGCCCGAGGAGTTCTACGACGGCACCACGCCCGTCGGCAGCGACATCGAGATCGGCCAGGAAGTGGCCACCCGCTTGGGCCTCAAGGCCGACTTCGTCAACACCGGCTTCGACGGCATCATCCCGGCACTCGTCGGCAAGAAGTGCGACGCCATCATCTCGGGGATGAACGACACTGAAGAGCGAGCCAAGCAGGTCGACTTCGTCGACTACATCAGCGTCGGTCAGTCGTTCATGGTGCAGAAGGGCAACCCCGCCGGCATCAAGTCGCTCGACGACATCGCTGGCAAGACCGTCTCGGTCGAGGTCGGCACCTCCAACGCCGACTTCCTCACCACCAAGTCCGACGAGTTCGTCGCCGCTGGCAAGAAGGCCATCGACATCAAGATCTTCCCGAAGGACACCGACGCGGCGAACGCGCTGCGCACCAACAAGGTGGACGCCTACTTCGGCGACGCCCCCGTGGTGGCCTACTACGTGAAGACCACGCCCGACGAGTTCGCATTCGGTGGCGAAGCCATCAACCCGATCACCGTCGGCATCGCCATCCGCAAGGACGACCCGCTCAAGGCCAAGGTCCAGGGCGCCATCGACGCGATGTACGCCGACGGCGCCATGCTGAAGATCCTTACCAAGTGGGAAATGGCGACCACGGCCTTGACGAAGTGACGCTGCTGTGATCGCAGCGGTGAAGTTCGACTGGTCGGTCTTCTTCGACCACATCCTGCCCCCGGACGGCGTCACCCGTGACGCGCTCTATCTCACGTTGGGAATCTCCGTCGTCGCCCAGTTCTTCGGGGTGCTGTTCGGGCTGATCTCGGCGCTGATGCAGATGTCCAAGTTCAGGATCCTGCGGTTCATGTCCGGCGCGTACGTGTGGTTCTTCCGAGGCACGCCGGTGATCGTCCAGATCTTCTTCACCTACTACGGCGCCAACCTGTTTCTCGGGTACGACCTGTTCCCGCGCACTGCACACTTCCCGTTCTTCTCGGTGTCGGGTGCAGTGTTGGCGGGAGCGGTCGCACTCGCGGTCAACGAAGGCGCCTACATGTCTGAAATCGTCCGCGCCGGAATCGGCGCGGTCGACAGCGGGCAGATGGAAGCCGCCAAGACCGTCGGGATGCGCCGCGGTCTGGCCATGCGTCGAATCGTGTTGCCCCAGGCGGCCCGAGTGATCATGCCGCCGCTCGGCAACGAGTTCAACAACATGCTGAAAACCACCTCGCTGCTGGCGTTCATCAGCGTGCGCGAATTGTTCCAGGACGCCGAGATCCGCATCTCGTCGACGTTCAAATACCCCGAGTACCTGGCCGGTGTGGCCGTCCTGTATTTGTTGCTCACCACACTGTGGGGGTTCGCCCAGAAGGCCATCGAGCGCAAGTTCAGCGAGAGCGACCGCGATGCCACCATGCAGACTCGGGGCTGGGCCAAACGCAACCTCGGACGACTGATCGGAGGCCACTGATGACCGGTGAACTGATCGTCGATGCGGTTGACGTGCACAAGAGTTTCGGCCGTGTCGAAGTGCTCAAGGGTGTCACGCTGAAGGTTGCTCCCCGCGAAGTGGTGTGCATCATCGGCGCATCGGGCTCTGGCAAGACCACGTTCCTGCGCACACTCAATGCGCTGGAGTCCATCGACCTGGGCCAGATCACGGTCAACGGTCACCGGGTGGGGTTCCAGCAGGACAAGAACGGCAAGTTCGTCCGCGCCTCGGAGAAATCACTCGCCGCCGTCCGCAGCGAGATCGGCTTCGTCTTCCAGCGATTCAACCTGTGGCCGCATCTGACGGCCCTGGAGAACATCATCGAAGCTCCGACGCGTATCCGCGGCCAGAGCCGCGATGAAGCCGTTGCTACAGCCGAAGAACTGTTGAAGCGGGTCAAGCTCAGCGACAAGCGCGATGTCTACCCGGGCAAGTTGTCCGGCGGCCAACAGCAGCGCGTCGCCATCGCCAGGTCGTTGGCGATGAAGCCGGCACTCATGCTGTTCGACGAGCCCACCAGCGCGCTCGACCCGGAGACCATCGGCGAGGTGCTCGATGTGATGAAGGAACTTGCCGTGGGCGGTATGACCATGGTGTGCGTCACCCATGAGATGGGCTTCGCCCGCGAAGTGAGCGACCGGGTCGTGATGATGGACGGCGGGGTCATCCTCGAAGAGGGCACTCCCGAGCACTTCTTCACCAACCCCACCCACGAACGCACGAAGCAGTTCCTCTCCAAGATCCTCTAACGCCCTGAGGGCTGCAGTCGGTAGATCGGCACGCCGTCCACCGTCGCGACCTGGCGGTACGAGGCCGCCAGCACGGCCGCCACCTCACCCGTTCCGTTGCACGCTGCCGCGGAATCGAATCCGGCAACCCATGTCGGTGGGTGCTGCTGGAACAATGCGATCAGCAACTGCTGCGCATGGCGTGCTTGGCGCACACCGTCGAACCAGAGGTACGGGTAGGGCGGGTCGACATGCGCGTGCGCATATGAGTGGGCGGCGGCGCACATTGCGTACATCGTGTCGCCGGACTCCATCTGCTCGCGCAGCCAGTGGCCGACGTGCTCAGCCTTCAACGGTCGCGTCTCACCGCTGATACTGACCGGGATCTCACTGCGCGACTCGAGCGCCAGCGATCCCCATGACACCATGGCGAATACCGAAGCGACCATCACCGACACCCACTTCAACTCCCACGGCGCTGCGCCGATCACCAGCGCACACAGCGCAGCGACCGGGAACGTGAGCGTGATCCAGTAGTGATGGAAGAACTGGCCGCCGGAGAAGAAGGTCGCGAACGCGCAGATCAGCCACAGCGGAAGCAGCGACTTTTCGATGGCGAAGCGACCAGAGCGGCGGCCGACGACGACGACCACAGCGCACACGAATGCGGCCAGCATCATTGGCACGAACAGCGGTTTGGCATCCGACCACGTGCTCCAGAACCGGTCGAAGTTGGCGCCTTTCAGCGCGCTCCGCGAATCCAGGCGATAGCCGAACATGGCGTACCACCAGTCCGACATGTTCAGCGTCAGCGCGTGCAACACCAACAATGCCAGCACACCGGCTGCACCGACGACAGTGCGCCACAGCAGGGCGAGGACCTCAGGGCGTGGGCGGGCACCGGTGGCCCAGACCACCAGCAACCACAGACCGAGTGCGAGCAGACCGTCGATACCGGCTTGCTTCATCGAGAAGCCGATCGCACCGAGTGCACCGGCAGCGAACATCCAGCGCCGATCGGAACGACCGACCAGCACTCGCACTGCAACAGCGAGACACACGACGCTGAACGTGCCGCCGAGCAACTCACCGTTGGCGGAGTAACCCTCGAGCGCCGGGGCTGACGACAACAACGCTCCGAGGACTCCTGCGATGACCCCGGCCGAACGCCGACCGGACAACGCGCCGACGATAACCGCCAGGCCGACCACTGCTGCGGCGCCGAACACCAGCGAGATCACCCGCAGGTGGTCCTCGTCGCCGAAGCTCAGGATGTCCCACAGGCGATACAGCAACAGGGTGCCCTGTGGCCGGTCGACCCACACCTGGGTGTACAGCAACTTGCCATGACGCCAGGCGCGAGCGACGGCGAGATAACCACCCTCGTCGGATGTGATCGGGGTGAACACGAACCGCAGGCGCAACAGGACGGACAGCAGCGCCAGCCCGGCTAGGCCGAAGCGCCAGGTGCGTCGCTCAGACACCGAGTTCTGCCGCTCGGGCCAGTACCCGTTCACGCTCGGCCCCGATCGTGGTGGAGTCGCCATGCCCGGTGTGCACCACCGTGTGGTCGGGCAAGCCGAGCAGACGATCGCGGATCGAGCGCACGATGGTGGGCTCGTCGCTGTAGCTGCGGCCGGTGGCGCCGGGCCCTCCGCAGAACAACGTGTCGCCGCTGAACACCACACCGGACGCTGCGTCGTGAAAACAACAACACCCCGGCGAATGACCTGGCGTGTGCAACACACCGAGTTCGTGACCGGCCACCTTCAGCACCTCGCCAGCGGTGACAGGGCCATCTGGGTGCTCATTCGGCCACACGACGTCCCACAGCATGCGGTCGCTGTGGTGTAGCAGGATCGGGGCATCGACAGCTTGCCGCAGCGGCACCGCTGCGTTGACGTGATCGTTGTGACCGTGGGTGAGCACGATCGCTCTCACCCTGCGCCCATTGACCGCCGACACGATCTGCGCAGCGTCATGGGCGGCGTCGAACACGATGACCTCGCGGTCGTCACCAACGATCCAGATGTTGTTGGTGACCTGCCACTCTCCGCCGTCCAGGGCGAAGAGTCCGTCCGTCGTGACCAGTTCGATCCCCATCGGGTGCACGGTACTCAGAGCACCACCACGGAGCGCAGCACTTCGCCGCGTTCCATCTTGTGGAATGCCTCCTCGACCGCGTCCAGCGAGATGATTTCGCTGACGAACTTGTCGAGCGGCAAGCGGCCCTGCTGATGCAGCTCCACCAGCATCGGAAAGTCGCGCGACGGCAGGCAATCGCCGTACCAGCTGGACTTCAGCGAGCCGCCACGGCCGAACACCTCGATATAGGGCAGTTCCAAGATCATGTCCGGCCGGGGCACGCCGACCAGCACGACTGTCCCGGCGAGGTCGCGAGCCTGGAATGCCTGCTGGTACACGTTCGGGTTGCCGATCGCTTCGATGCAGACGTCGGCACCATTGCCGCCAGTAACCGAGCGGATGTACTCAACAGGGTCGACGAGCGACGAGTTGCAGGTGTGGGTAGCGCCGAATCCCTTGGCCCATTCAAGCTTGCGGTCGTCGATGTCGACCGCAACGATCGTGGTGGCACCAGCCAGGAGGGCTCCGGCGATGGCGGCATCGCCCACACCGCCGCAACCGAAGACAGCGACGGAATCACCGCGGCTGACGGTGCCGGTGTTGATCGAGGCGCCGATACCGGCCATCACACCACAACCCAGCAGACCAGCAGTGGCGGCCGGCACGCCTGCATCGACCTTGGTGCACTGACCAGAGTGGACGAGCGTCTTCTCGACAAAGGCGCCGATCCCGAGCGCCGGCGACAACACCGTGCCATCGAGCAGGGTCATCTTCTGCGTCGCGTTGAACGTACTGAAGCACAGGTGCGGTTTCCCCTTCAGGCAGCTGCGGCATGTACCACAGACCGCGCGCCAGTTGAGGATGACGAAGTCGCCAGGCTGCACGTTGGTGACACCGGCACCGACCGACTCCACCACTCCCGCTGCCTCATGGCCGAGTAAGAACGGGAACTCGTCGTTGATGCCACCCTCGCGGTAGTGAAGATCGGTGTGACACACACCGCACGCCTGCACCTTGACGACGGCTTCGCCCGGCCCCGGATCCGGCACCAGGATCGTCTCGATTGTCACCGGCGCGCCCTTGCTGAGCGCCACAACACCCCGAACCTGCTGAGCCATAGCTCCTCCTTCGATGGAGGCCGAGACTAGCGAACCCTGGCCTTGTCCAGCAGCGCCAGCACCTCACCCAGCCATTCGATGCTCTCCTGGGTGATCGGATCCACCACCAACTGCAGGTGCGAGGCGCCGACCGCGGCGAAGGCTGCGAGTTGTTCGGCAACCTGTTCCACCGAACCACTGATCGGAGCGACACCAGAGTTCGAGTCGCCCATGACTCGCCCACCGCCGCCCGGCGCCTGCACGTAGACAGCCGCCGTGCACAACACCTCGTCGGGGTCGCGACCAAGCGCCGCGCACATGTCACGTACCGGGCGGGCCACCTCAGCCAGACCCTGAGGCGTGTTGCCGAACTGATTCCACCAGACGTTCCAGCCGCGCACGTACGGCAACGTGGCGCGAAGCATGCGCGGGCCGATCGAGCCGACCATCAACGGCGGCCCACCAGCGCGCACGGGTGGCGGGTCGATGACGCAACGGTCGAGCGAGTAGAACTGCCCGACGTGATCGACCACTTCACCGGCGAGGAGTCGACGGATCAGGTCGAAGGACTCCACGAAACGTGCCACCCGCTGCTCGAACGGATGCCCGAACGCCTGATACTCACGCTCGTTCCAACCAGCGCCGAGGCCCAGGATCAACCGACCACCGGAGATGGCATCGACCGTCGCCGCCTTCTTGGCCAGCATCGCCGGATTCTGGAACCCGGTACACGCCACGAGCGGGCCGATCGCCACCCGTTGCGTGACGGCCGCCAGTGCTGCGAGCGAGGTCCACACTTCCCATGGCCCACGAACCGAACCATCGGGCAAGTCGTAGAGCAAGTGGTCTCCGACCCACAGCGAATCGAAGCCGACCTCTTCAGCGGTCTTGGCCATGACCACCAACTCCGACCACGGCACGCGCCGCTCGACCTCAGGGAGTTGCACACCGATACGACACAAGCCGGGCATGTCGTCAGCCTACGGAGGCGGCGCGAGATGAACGACGGCACCCGCGCGCGGCATGATGGCGCAATGCGTCGTTCACGGTTGCCCCTCTCGGCTCCGGTTCTCCTGTGTGCGGTGGTCCTGCTCGGGTGGACGGCCGCCGGGTGCAGTCGGCTCCAATCGATAGGCGCCAATCCGCCGACCACCACCTCTCTCGCACCGTGGACCACCGCACCGGACGCTCCGAGGTGGAGTCCGATCATGTCGCTGTGCACCACGGCAAACGACGAAGCGCTTGCCGACGTACAGCAGTTGTTGCCGGTGGAGAACACTGCGGTGCCCAGCCACCTTGCCGAGTTCTACCGTCATCGGGCGGATCAACTTGATGCACTCGTCGACGCGTTCACTCATCTGGACCCGCCCGCGGTCATGGCCGACAAGTGGACCGCTGCGCTCGAGGAACTCAGCGCCTACGCCGTATGGGCCCGCGACATCGCCGACCGGGTCGAGGTCAAGGGCCTCAAGGTCGATCAGACACCGCCTGCGGGCCTTGAACACTTCCGGGCACTGATGCCCTACGGCGCGTGCCACGACCTGCTCGACGTGAACTAGAGGCACCGCATGCAGATCGTGGAACCGCTCCCCCGTCGACTCGACGAGGTCACGCCACAATGGCTCACCCGACTCCTCGCACAGCGCTGGCCCGGCATCATCGTGCACTCCTTCGACGAGATCGAGTGCAAGAACAGCCACACCACCAAGTTGCGCGTGCGCCTGCACCTCAACGACATTGGCCTCGCCGCTGGCATCCCTGAGCAGGTGTGCTTGAAGGCGAACTGGTCCGGTATGAAGACCGGCCAGATCACCGAACGCGAGGCACGCTTCTATGGTCTGATGCGCGACAACCTCGACTACCCGATCCCCGTCTCGTACTTCGCCGACTGGGACACCGACGGCAGCGGCAACGGGATCGTGATGATGGAAGACCTTTCGGTCTCGCCCGGTCGCTTCGGCCTCAGCGACGACGCGCTGGGCGTCGATGGCGTTGCCAAGGGGTTGGAGACACTCGCGCAGGTGCACGGCATCCTCTGGGACGACCCATCACTCGCCGAATCCGACTGGCTGCCGAACTCGATGGGTACCGACAACGACACCGAGCAGGTGATCCAGTACTGGCACTACATCCAGTACAACCTCGCCGACCCGGCCTACGCGGCCGTCGTCCCTAACTGGGTCTATGAGTCTCCTGAGCTGATGCATCACGCCCTCGACGAGTTGTCCGCGTACGAGGCATCTCTGCCTGGACCACGCTGTCTGGTTCACGGCGATGCACATCAGGGCAACAGCTTCCTTCGTGCCGATGGTCAGCGCATCTGGGTCGACTGGCAACTCGTGCGACGCGGTACACCCTTCCGCGATGTCAGCTACTTCATCGTCAGCTCGCTCACCGTGGAGGAACGGCGCGCCAACGACCGCGACTTGGTCGAGCACTATCGCCAACATCTACTCGCCACCGGCGCTCAGGGTGTCGCCAGCAAGGACGATGCGTGGCAGCAGTTCATGCACTGGCCCGGCTACGGCACACAGGCCTGGTTGGGCAACATCAACATGTGGGGCCAGAGCAGTGGCGCCGAGATGGTCGCGCGGCACTTCGCCGCGTCCGAGGAGTACGACACGGTTGCCCTGCTCACCCAGGGCAAGCAGCCGCGCCGAGCGTTCGTGGCCGGAGAAGGCGCCTACCGGCTGCCCCGACAACTGCAACAACAACTCGACGAGAGGCGCTCATGAGTACACCGGCCCCCGATGCCCAGCTCACGCACGTCGGCGTGCTGGTCAATGACATGGACTCGATGAAGCGGTTCTACACCGATGTCATCGGTATGACCGTTGTCGATGAGGGAGAACATCTCGGACGCCACCTCACGTTCCTCTCACGTGACCCGTTTGAACATCACCAGTTGGTGATGATCACCGGCCGCAACGCGCCGTACGACACACGGCTGTTGGGCCAGATCTCCTTCCGTGTGCCAGGCCTGCCCGAACTGCGCGCCTTCCATGCGCGGGCGGACGCGGTACATGCGCCCGGCCTCGAAGCGCGCAACCACGGGAACAGCTGGAGCATCTACTTCGCCGACCCCGAAGGCAACAAGATCGAGATGTACTGCACGACACCGTTCCACACGCGCCAACCATGGCGGGTGGCGCTCGACCTGTCCCGGACGGACGAGCAGATCCTCACCGAGACCCAGCGCGTGATCGCCGCCGAGGCCGAGTGGGAGCCGGTCGAGCAATGGCGTGCCGGTGTGGCCGAGCGGATGGGTGTGGCACTGCCCGGCGATCGCCCGTACCGCAGCATCTGGACGCACCTACGCGAGGTCGCCTTTACACAAGGGTTTCTCGAGGTCGACGGTGTGCGCACCCGTTACGCCGAGGCTGGCCCCGCAGACGCGCCCGTGGTGATGATGCTGCATGGCACCGGGGGTCACTGGGAGACGTTTGCCGCGAACCTCGGACCGTATGCACGGCAGTACCGCTGCATCGCCATCGACATGATTGGCAACGGCTTCAGCGACAAGCCCGACACCGACTACGAGATCGCCGTCTACATCGACCACGTGCGCGCAGTCATGCGGGAACTTGGCGTGGAAAGGGCATCGTTCATCGGCGTGTCGTTGGGCTCATGGGTGGCCGCCCGATTAGCCCACGACCATCCCGAGCAGGTGGAGGCACTCATCTTCCTGGCCACCGCCGGTCTGATCGCCACTCGCACGAACATGGACCGCATACGCGCCGAGCGCACGAAGGCAGTCAATGACCCCAGCTGGGCGTCGATCAGCGCGATGTTCGAACACCTGATCGCGGAGCCGGCCAACCGAATCGACGATCTCGTCGCACTCCGTCAGGCGGTCTATGGCCTGCCGGAGATGAAGCGTGCCATTGACCACATCCTGATCCTCCAGGACCCCGACGTCCGCGACCGGAACCTGCTCAGCGAGCAAGAGTGGAGCGAGATCACAGCGCCCGCATTCGTGGTCGCCTCCGGCAAGGACCACAACGAATACGAGAACACGTCGCGGCGCGTCGCCAGCTTGATGCCCAACGCCCGTTTGTTCGAGATGCCCGGGGTGCGCCATTGGCCACACTTCGAGGACCCCGACACGTTCAACTCTGCGAGCCTCGCGTTCCTCCAGGAAGTCGTGCAGTGATCACCACCGACATCCTCATCGTGGGCGGCGGCCCGTGCGGTATCACGATGGCCAACCTGCTCGGCGTGTACGGCGTGAAGGCCGTCGTCCTCGACCGAGAACTGCAGGTCATCGACTTCCCCAGAGCGGTCGGTATCGACGACGAGAGCCTGCGCACGTGTCAGGCGGCAGGTGCGGTGGAGCAAGTGCTGGACGACTGTGTGCAGAACACACCGATTCGCTATCACACCTCGTGGGGGCGCTGCTTCGCCCACGTCAAGCCGGCCGGAAAGCCATACGGCTGGCCGCGTCGCAACCTGTTCCTGCAGCCGTTGTTCGAAGCGTCGATGCGCAGGGCGGTGAAACGCTTCGACACGATCGACGTGCGACTCGGGCACGAACTGCAGTCGTACGTCGCTGATGGCACCGGCGTCACCGCAACCGTCACCGATCGCGACGGCACGGCACACCAGATCTATGCCTCCTACCTTGTCGGTGCCGACGGCGGCAAGAGCACGGTGCGCCGCCTCGCTGGCATCGAGATGACGGGCTCCACCGCAGCGATGAAATGGCTGGTAGTCGATGTCGCCGACGACGTGCTCGACATGCCGTACTCGGCCGTCTACTGCGACTCGCACAAGCCGGTCCTGATGGTGCCGCTGCCCTACCGGCACCGCCGGTGGGAGTTTCGACTTGACGACGACGCCGATGACGCTGCAGCCATGCACCCCGGCCACGTGATGTCGCTCATTGCACCCCGCTACGCGGGTGTCGCACTCCCCCGCGTCGTGAGTAGCCGTGTGTACATGCACCACTCGCGCATCGCAGAGACATTTCAGAACGGCCGGGTGCTGCTCGTTGGCGATGCAGCCCACCTGCAGCCGCCGTTCTTCGGCCAGGGGATGAACTCAGGGATGCGCGACGTCACGAACCTGGCGTGGAAGTTGGCAGCAGTGGTCAGCGGTCGCGCAGGCCCCGAACTCATCGACACCTACGACATCGAGCGTCGTCACACTGCAGCCGTGATGGTGGGATTCGCCACCCGCATTGGGAACCTGTACACACCGCACAACAGAGTTACCGAGCGCCTGCGCAGCCTGCTGTTCCGGGTACTGAATGTCGTCCCCGGCGGCAAGGAATACATCCTGCAAATGAAGTTCAAGCCGATGCCGCGCTATACGACGGGTGTCGTCACCGGAGCCGACACGGCCAAGCGCAGCGATCACCCCACGGGCCGCATGTTCCCCCAGCCACTCGTCGAGACGGACAACCGCACGCGTTTGCGTTTGGACGACGCGATTGGCCCGTGGTTCGCCGTCATCGGCATCGGCCGCGATCCCTCCGCCGGGCTGAATGCCGAGCAGCGCCGGTGGTGGGGCGCACTCGGCGCACGCTTCGTACAGGTCGACTCACCCCGCTCACGACCGCTTCCTGGCACCGCAGAAGTGGCAGCCGCAGACCAGCCGCTACAGCATCTCGTCGACGTCGATGGCGGTTTCCGCGACTGGCTGCTTGCTCGGCCGAACGATGAGGTGATCGTGCTGCGTCCCGACCGTTACGTCGCTGCAGTGTGTCGTGCGGCCGACCTCACGGCAGTCACCGACGCGCTGCGCACAGTGATCGGAGTGGGGCATTGAGCGCCGACCCCCAGTTGATCGCCGAGTGCGCCGACGAACTGCTGACTGCGGCCCGCACCCGCACCCCTGTCCGTCAGCTCTCTCAGCGCCATCCGCAGCTCACGATCGACGACGCGTATGCCATCCAACGAGCCTGGACCGATCGTCGCCTCGCTGAGGGTCGGGTGGTGCAGGGCCGCAAGATCGGGCTCACGTCCCGAGCCATGCAGCAAGCGGTGAACATCGCCGAACCCGACTACGGGGTCCTGCTCGATGACATGTTCTTCTCAGATGGCGATGATCTCCCGCTCCAGCGTTTCATCGCTCCGCGAGTGGAGGTCGAACTGGCATTCATGCTCGGTAAGCCGCTCAGCGGACCCGACTGCACGCTCGCCGATGCCCTCGCCGCGGTGGAGTACGTCGTGCCTGCGCTCGAGGTCCTCGACGCCCGCGTGCAGATGACCGACGCTCTCAGCGGCACCGGCAGAACCATCGTCGACACCATCGCCGACAACGCCGCCGATGCCGCCATCGTCGTCGGCAACCACCGTGTGCGACCCGACGAGGTCGACCTCCGCTGGGTGTCGGCGCTGCTCTACCGCGACGGTGTGATCGAAGAGTCGGGCGTGGCTGCGGCGGTGCTCGACCACCCTGCCAACGGCGTCGCCTGGCTGGCCAACAAGTTGGCACTCCACGGCACACGGCTGGAGGCCGGCCAACTCATCCTGGCTGGCTCCTTCACGCGTCCAGTGTGGGTCACGCCCGATTCCACGTTCCATGCGGATTACGGTCCACTGGGCACTATCACTTGCAGGTTCCGATGAACAATCCGGCATCACTCAAACACCGTCTCCGATCCGGTCGCGCGCAGTACGGCATGTGGGTCGCGTCTGGCGACCCTGTCGCTGCCGAGATCTGCGCTGCGTCGGGTCTCGACCTACTCGCCATCGACACCGAACACGCCCCGAACGACTTGCGTTCCGTCCTTGCTCAGCTGCAAGCAATGAGCGGCTATCCAGTGGCGCCCGTGGTAAGACCGGCTGCGGCCGACACTGTGCTGTTCAAGCAGTACCTCGACATCGGCGTCATCAACTTTCTCGTGCCGATGATCGACTCTGTCGAGGCAGCCGAGCTCGTCGTGCGTGCCGTGCGCTATCCGCCGCGCGGTGTCCGCGGTATCGGTGCGTCGCTCGCCCGCTCTGCACGCTGGGGACTCGACACGCACTACTACTCGCACGCTGATGACGACATCACCGTCATCGTGCAGGTCGAACACATCAACGCCATCCCCCACCTCGCCGACATCGCAGCCGTGGATGGTATTGATGCGGTCTACATCGGGCCAGCCGATCTTGCCGGGTCGATGGGGTTGCTTGGCGGCTCTTCGCATCCCGAGGTAATCGCCACAGTCGAAGCCGCAATCCGCACCATCGCCGCCACCGGCAAGGCTGCCGGCGTGAACACGTTCGATGAGGCGCTGGCCCAGCGCTACGCCGAGGCCGGAGCCACGATTCTCACCGTCGGAGCAGACGTGACGTTGTTGGCCAAGGGCGCCAGCCAGCTCGCTGGTCGGTTCATCCCTCGAACCGGCAACTGAGTACCGTGCAGCCATGGCCGCTGTCGAATTCACCACACTCGAGGACGGGATCGCACTCGTCACCCTCAACCGCCCGGAGCGACTGAACGCGATCAACCGTGAACTCATCGACGGGATGGACGAAGCGCTCGACCGACTCAGCACCAACGAGTTCCGCGTCGGCATCCTCACTGGCGCCGGTCGTGGTTTCTGCGCTGGAGCAGATCTCAGCAGCGGCGGCACGAGCTGGACCGATTCAACAGGTCCGGGCTACAAGGCGATGTACGACTCGCAGGTGCGCCTCACCGATCAATACTCGCGCATGTACGACCTGCCGATTCCGATGGTCGCAGCCGTGAACGGTGTCGCTGTCGGCGGAGGGCTGGCATTCGCGTTGCACTGCGATATCCGCATCGCGTCTCAGTCGGCACGTTTCGGCTCTGCCTTCATCAAGGCCGGCCTGTCGTCGATGGACATGGGCACCAGCTATTTGCTGCCGAAGATCGTCGGTGTCGGAGCCGCCAGAGAGATGATGCTCACTGGGCGCATCATCGAGTCGGACGAAGCCCACCGCATCCAACTCGTCCACGAGGTGGTGCCCGCCGACGACCTGATCGAGGCTGCACTGCGCATGGCCCGCAGCATCCGAGCCAACAACCCATTCGGCGTCTGGCAGACGAAGATCGGCATCAACACTGCGCTCGATGCGCCCAGCCTGCGCCATGCCAAGGAACTGGAGAACCGCATCCAGATCATGACCGGCTTCACCCACAACATGCAGGAGGCGTCCGCCGCCCTGATGGAGAAGCGGACGCCGAACTGGGACCCGATGTGAGCCGCCGCTGACCTACGAGCGCACCTCGTCCAGCACCACAGCATCGCGCCCACTGGCCTTCGCCCGGTACATCGCGGCATCGGCCCGGGACAACGCCTGGTCGATCGTCAACCCCCACGGCACACCGCGCCCGCCAGCGGAGATCCCGACCGACACCGTCAGCGCATGCCCACCCGGCGTCGGCGATCGATCCAGTCGGGTACGGATCTGTTCGACGACAATGACCATCTCATCAGCCGTCACATCCGGCAGCACGAGCGCGAACTCCTCACCTCCAAGGCGACCGAGTACTGCGTGGTCCGGCACCGCATCCAGCATTGCGCGGGCGATGTGTCGTAGCGCTTCGTCACCCGCAGCGTGACCGAAGTTGTCATTGACCTGTTTGAAGTGGTCGACATCGAGCAGCGCAACGTGCCATGTGCGCGCCTCTTCGTCGACGTGCTGGAAACCCTGGAAGAATCCGCGCCGGTTCAACATCCCGGTGAGATCGTCGCGACGGGCCATGTCGCTCATCGCGATGTGCAGTTCTCGCGATCGCTCAGCAACCTCCTCGCTGACGCGAGCTTGAGTCTCGAGGCGCTCGGCAAGGATCGCCGAGCGCATTTGAGCCTCGGTGGAATCGAAGACAGCCTTGTTCCAGACCCAGCCGTACCCGATGGTGACCGCACACGTGGTGACCAGACCGGGCACCAGGAGTGCGGTCAACGCACCCCCGTCGAACGCGAACAGAACCACGAGCGGCAGCGCCAACGAACAGATGAACTGGGCGACGTAGCGTGCGCCTCCGGCGATGACAATGCCACCAGAGACCCCAACGACTGCGAGCACCAGCACGACCTTCAGCCGCAACTCTTGGTCACTACTGCTGGGTGCCAGGATCGGCCCAGCCAGGCCCCACCCGAAGCCGTCCACCAACCGTGAAACCGAGTTCATCACTCCTGGGAGCGCGGTGGGTGATTCCGCGATGCGACGCGCTGTGTGCACGCTCATGCCGTAGTGGAACGAGAACGTGACGACAAAGACACCACACCACAGGCCAATACGGACCCACGACGCATCACCCATCACCGCGAGCACCACGAAGAAAGCACCGACAGGTGAGGTGAGCATCGACGCTGGCGCCAAGAGGGCGGCTCGCCGCACCACTTCAGTTCTCACAGTTCCCGGGTCGGGGGAATCCGAGCTGCTCCCCGCCACCGGCAGCTGATCCCACTCATCGTGCACGCCGCAACACTATCCGTCGCTTGTGCGGATGTTCGCCCCCAAGGATCCAGTGCCAGGGCGACCTCGGGGCCACTGCCGTCAGCGGTTAACCTGCCTGGGTGAAATATCGTCGCGATATCGAGGGCCTGCGCGCGATCGCCGTGGTGGCTGTGCTGCTGTACCACTTCGGTGTACCCGGACTCGACGGCGGTTTCGTGGGCGTCGACGTCTTCTTCGTCATCTCCGGCTATCTCATCACCTCACTGTTGATCGACGAGCGCGAGACCAAGGGCCGCATCTCGATCAAGGCGTTCTACGCCCGGCGCTCCCGGCGACTCCTCCCCATCTCAGCCACGGTCATCGTCGTCACCGCCATCGCTGGCGCAGTGCTGATGCCCGCGACCCGCTTGTCCGATCTTGCCGCTGAGGTCCGGGCAGCGGCGTTGTTCGCGGCCAACTTCCTGTTCGCTCAGCGCGGCACGAACTACCTCAGCGCCTCGCTTGCGCCGTCGCCCTTGCGTCACTATTGGTCGCTCGCAGTGGAGGAGCAGTTCTACTTCATCTGGCCAGCGTTGATCGGCGTCGTCACCATCGGTGCGCGCAACGTACGGCGCCGAACTGCTCAAGCGATGGGCGCCATCGTCGTCGGCTCGTTCGGCCTCAGCGTGCTGCTCACTTCCGGGAGCCCATCCTGGTCGTACTTCGGACTGCACACTCGGGCGTGGGAACTTGGGCTGGGAGCCCTACTCGCGGCAGTTGCCCCACACACCGACCGCATCCCCGATCGCCACCGGGCTGCACTCGGCTGGGTCGGCATCGCCGGTATCGGCGTCGCAATAGTGACGTTCGGCAAAGTCACCGTCTTCCCCGGATGGGCTGCCGCGCTTCCCGTGCTCGCCACAGGTGCCATCTTGGTGGCCGGCAACCGTACGCCGCGCTCACCATCGTTCTTCATGCGCCATGAGCCATTCGTGTACCTCGGCACACGTTCGTATTCGCTGTATCTGTGGCACTGGCCCGTGCTGGTGATCGCTGAGGCGCGCCTCGACCGCAGCTTGCGTTTCAGCGAGAAGATCGTCGCCCTCGCGCTGGTATTCGCTCTCGCCGAGATGGGCTACCGCTTCATCGAAGACCCGATCCGCTCGTACCGGCCGCTCGCCCGACGGCCAGCGCGATCGTTGGCGATGGGCGGCGGGCTGGTGGCGGTCAGCCTGCTCGCAGGGGTGCTGCTGCACAACTATCACCCCGACCTGTCCACCGGCGTCGTCGCCGCTGCTCCATCGGCTGTTGTCACCACCACCACAGCGACACCCGCCACCACGCTCCCCACGGCCGACACCGCTGGCATGGACACCACCACACCTCCCACCACCGTGCCCGCCGGGCCAGTGCCCATCGCCATGGCAGATACGCCTGTGGTACAGGCCATCGTCGACGCGCTCACGAACGACGTAGTGCCCGACAATGTGCGGCCGCCGGTACTCAACGCCAAGAACGACACCGGCTCCATCTATGGCAACGGCTGCCACCAGTACTACGCCAGCGACGTAAAGCCGGGCTGCGTGTTCGGCGACCCCAACGGCACCATCACGGTTGCGCTGTGGGGCGACTCGCACGCCGCGCAGTGGTTCAGCGCGCTCGACTCCATCGGCAAGACCCACCACTGGAAGCTGCTGGCACTGACCCAGGGTGGCTGCCCGTACCTCGACGTCGAGGTGTTCAACAACCACGACAACACGGTCTTCCATCACTGCGGCGCATGGCGGGCGGCCGTGCGCGCCTACATGAAGCAGCAAGGCGCGAACTTCGTGTTCATGTCCGAGTTCTATTCGCTCACCGACGCTGGCTCACGGCAACCGATCTCCGTCGCACAATGGCAGGGTCAGATCCCTGCGCTGATCGCAAGCCTGCGCGCCGACGGGGTCGAGCCGATCATCATCGGTGACGTTCCGAACCCGCCGAAGAACGTTCCCGACTGCGTGGCCAAGAACCGCCACCAGATCTCCGCCTGCGATGCGCGCAGTGACGCCGCCGAGGCCACTGCGATCAACGATGCCCTGCGGTCGATGACCGCCACCGACAGGGTGAGCTTCGTCGAACCACCAAGATGGACCTGCGCCAACGGCCTGTGTCCGGTGGTCGTCGGCGACATCCTCGTCTACCGCGACGGCGACCACTTCACGAACACGTTCATTCAGTGGCTCACCCCGCTGTTCGAAGCGGTGGTTGCGCCGTTCGTGGACAGTTTCAGTGCGGGGTGATGAAGTCGCCGACCTGTAGCGAAGTTCGCCGCAGCGACTCGGTATAGGTAGCCCGCTCACCAGCGCTGAGATCGGTACGGGCTAGTTCCTTCAGCACATCGCGGATGACGTGGCCATGGTCCTTGTCCACCCACGTGGGGTGCACGACCGGTGCAGCCACCACGGGCTTTCCAGTCGCAGGGTCGAGACGCATCGTGATCATCACCACGACGCCATCCTGCGTGGCGGGCGGGAAGTACGCACGTGTCGGCAAGTCGCTGAGGCTGTCGCCCATGCCGAACACCACCCACACGCCGTTGATCTGTTCGATCTTCTGAATCATGTGTGAGTGGTGGCCGACGATGAGGTCGATCTGACCGCTGGCGGTGAGTTCCGCGGCGAGCTTGCGTTGTGCCGAGGTCACCTCGGCGAGCGGCTCGGTTCCCCAGTGCATGCTGACGACTACGAACTGGGCGCCCATCGCGCGGGCCTTCTTGGCGTCGCTGATGATCCGCTTCGGGTTGTTCAGCGCCGAACGCCACGACTCACCCTTCGGGGTGTCCAGACCGTTGTATCCCCATGTGTACGACAGGTGCGACATCGTCACCCCGTTCACTGCGAACACCTTCGGCTCGATCTCGTCTGGGGTGCGCGCCATACCGGCGTGGCCCATGCCCTGTTCGTCCAGCGCACCCAACGTGGCTTCGATTCCCGCTACACCCTGATCGAGCGAGTGGTTACTGGCGTTGCTGCAACGGTCGTAGCCGGCCGAGTGGATCCCGGCGACGAGTTCCTTGGGTGCCCCGTACAGGGGAAACGTGGAGGGCTGCTTGCCGGCTGGCGCGATCGGCACCTCCAGGTGGCAGACCCCGAGATCGACGCTGGACACCAGCGGCGTGATTTCGGCGAACATCGGCGCGAAGTCGTACCCCGTGCCACCAGCGTTCGTAGTGGCGTCCTTCCAGACTGAAGAGTGGATCAGGATGTCGCCGGAGAACGCCATCGTGACCTCGCCCTGCGGACGTGCAGGAAGTGTGGTCGTGGTGGAGGTGGGCGACGTGGAGGACGTCGAACCGCCGACTGGGGCCGCCGTGACAGACGAGTTCGCCGACACGATCGGGGTAAGCGCCATCGTGGGGTCTGGATCGGCGGTGGCCGACGCACCACCGCACGCAGCCAGCAGCATCATCGCGGCGGATCCGAGCGCGAGCACTCCGACCCTGTGAGAACGCGTCTTCCCGTGTGAAGTCACCGCAGAAGCGTAGGCGGGCAGGGCTAGCGGTGCAACGCGCCCTGGCGCAGGACGAGGTGCCGGGCTCAGAACTCCCTGAGGAGTAGACCGGCACCCTTCATCGGCTGATCGAATCCGTTCTCACGGAGCGCATACCACAGCAGTGTCGGGTTGATCGCCACGATCGGCACACCGGTGGTGGTTTCCAATCGGTCGATCACGTTCAACATGCTCATTCCCGTTCCACACTGCACCACCGCATCGAGTCGGTTGCCGGGTGTTGCCAGAACTTCCGTAACCGCCTGCTCCTTGGCCCAGTCGGGCAGGTGCGCAAGCTTCTGCAGGCTGTTGCACGCCAACCCCACGCTGGCCACCACATCAATGCCCATGTCGTTGAACATGCGGATCGCCGATGCATTTCCACTGGCCTCGAACGGAGTGAGCAGCCCGATTCGCGTCGCGCCCATGCTCCCGAGAGCGCTGCGAACGGCGTGGTGCCACGTCGCCCATCCCAGGTCGGAGCCGTGCTCCACCCTGTCCATCGTCTCGCTGATCGAGTCCATCCCCACCAGGATGTGCTCGAGGCTCATGCCGAGGATCATGTACTGCGGAGTGCCGAGCAGTGCCGTCTGCGCTGCAGCATCAAGGCCACTCAGAAAGCCTGCTCGAAATTCGGCGACACCCGCCGCAGTACTGATGTCCGGCTTGGGCGTCACCACCGGAGTGGTGTGCAACCCGACTCCATCGAGCCCCGCCGACGCTCCGTTGCCGATGAGCAGACTCCAGAGCTCTTGCTCCATGATCGTGTTCGTTGCCGGCACGATCAGGCCGAACCGGCGCCGAAAGCTGCGCGAATCGGGATCACCGCCAGATGGCGCGTCTGCCCGAACGAATCGAGCATCGACCTGACCATCGACGATCACACCTGGCGGAAGTGCATCGACGCCCACGTCTGGAACATGAAACGTCCTGCCCGACAGGGCACCGCGGGTGTGCTGCACGTCTGCGGTCATCTCTGCTACTGCGCAGCCGTCAGCGTGACGCTGTCGACCCCGCCGATGTACCAGTCGTCCTTCTGGATCTCGTCGAGAATGACCGTGACGGCCGAACGTGGGCAGGACAGATGCGCCACCATCACGTCAGTGATGTCCGCAGCAATTGCGTTCTTGGATTCAGTGGACGCACCTGACCAGAACTGAGCTCGCACAACCGGCATTGCAACTCCCCTATTTGTGTGCCACAGCACCACAGTTGTGTGGCGAGGGGCACAGTAACAGAACCACCGGAGACGCCGGGGGTGAGTCCCATCACGTGGTGTAGGAGTCAGCGGCCAACGTGCTCGGCCCTTCCAATGTTGGCGATGAGATGGGGTGGTGCCCGGCCTGAACGCCGACATTGAGGAGCGCGAGCGCGAATCGGACGGCGCGAGCCATCACGTCACCTCGCGCCTCACGAGCCACGCTCGCCCCGGCAACGGTGTCCGACAGGTTCGGGACGGCGTGATGCCCCCGCTCGACGAAGAACGGCTCAATAAGGGCCCGCATCTGCTGATCGGCCGATGGCTGCTCCAGTCGCAGTGGGGCTGGTCCCATGGGTGTTGGTCTTCCTCATCGCTGCACACTGGTTGTCACACTGGGCCGGTGGGCGGGCTCCGTTCTACAACAGCGATTGATCGCCTAGCCGACAGCAGTTCTGCCAACGCGTGGGCATACCCCAGCGAAACGGAAGCGGCTGGCCCGCGCCTGAGGGCAGAAGCGTTCGACGACAAAACGCAACAGCCGCCCCGGAGGGCGGCTGGTACTGCAATCAGTGTGTCGAAGGGGGGACTTGAACCCCCACGAACCTAAGTTCACTAGCCCCTCAAGCTAGCGCGTCTGCCTATTCCGCCACTTCGACGTGGTGAGCCATGAAGGCTACCTGCGAGCGCTCAGTGCACCAACAGGAAACTCAGGGCAAGGACCGTACCGATCCAGATCACACCGAACACTGAGGTGATCCGGGTGAGGTTGCGCTCGGCCGCCGTGCTGCCAAGCGCTGTGCTGCCGCCGCCGCCGAACATGTCGCTGAGGCCGCCGCCGCGACCACTATGCATGAGCACACCGGCCACCATACCCAGCAGGGCCATGACGTTCAGGATCACGGAGACATACAGCAAGAATTCGCGCACGGTGAGAAATCCTATCGGGCTAGGTCACAGAGCGGCGCCGCGCACGGCCACTGCGACGGGTTCGAGTGCTGGAAAGTGGCACGCCACCGGGTGGCCCTGACCGCGCTCTTCCAACGCCGGCTCCTCGACAGCGCAGCGATCCTGCGCAACCGGGCAGCGGGTGCGGAAACGGCAGCCGGAGGGCGGATTCAGCGGGCTGGGCACGTCGCCGGTGAGCACCACACGCTGGCGGGCGCGCTCGGCCTTGGGATCGGCGATCGGCACAGCCGACAGGAGTGCCTTCGTGTATGGGTGCGCCGCCGCTTCGTACAACACCTCGGAGTCCGCAATCTCGACGATCTTGCCGAGGTACATCACTGCCACCCGGTCAGAGATGTGGCGGACCACCGACAGGTCGTGGGCGATGAACAGGAACGACAGACCGAGACGGTCCTGAAGTTCTTCGAGCAGGTTGACGACTCCGGCCTGCACCGACACATCGAGCGCCGACACCGGCTCGTCGAGCACCAGCATCTGCGGCTGCAGCGCCAAGGCCCGGGCGATGCCGATGCGCTGACGCTGACCACCGGAGAACTCGTGCGGGTAGCGGTTCCCGTGCTCGGGGTTCAGACCCACCAATCGCAGCAGTTCGGCCACACGCTCACGGCCACTATCGCTGTACTGATGGTGCACCTTCATCGGGTCGGCGACGATGTCGTTCACCGGCAGCTTCGGGTTCAGCGAGGCATAGGGGTCTTGGAACACGATCTGCAGATCGCGACGCACTTTTCTCAGGTCGGACTCGCTGAGGCCGACCAGTTCCTGTCCGGCGAACTTGACCGAGCCGGACGTGGGCTTGTGCAACTGCAGGATCGCCCGACCAAGCGTCGATTTGCCACAACCGCTCTCCCCTACCAGACCGAGTGTCTCGCCGCGGGCCACGCTGAGCGACACCCCGGAGACCGCTTGGACGATGCCGGCAGTACGCCGGAAGATGCCGCCGCCGCGGACCGGGAACTCTTTCACCAGATCGGTGATCTCGAGGACGATCTCTTCAGTCACGAACCACCTCCGTGTCGTACGTGGCCGCGAACATGGTGCGAGCGTCATCCATTGCCAGCACTTCGTCGCGGCGAATGCAGGCGGATGCGTGCGTTTCACTTCCGAGCAACGAGAACTTGCCGGGGGCATCGACGCGGCAGGCGTCGGTGACCATCGGGCAACGTGGCCCGAAGGAACAACCGGGAGGCATCCGAATCAGCGACGGTGGGCTGCCAGGGATAGGCCGCAACCGACTGCCGTGAGCATGGATACCGGGCATTGAGCCCAGCAGACCGGCGGTGTACGGCATTGAGGTGCGATAGAAGATGTCATCGACCGAGCCGGACTCGACGACAGCGCCGCCGTACATCACCAAGACACGCTGGGCTATACCGGCGATGACGCCCAGGTCGTGAGTAATCAGGATGATCGCAGCACCGGTGCGATCCTGCACCCGCTCGAGCGTTTCGAGGATCTGCGCCTGCACCGTCACATCGAGCGCCGTGGTGGGCTCGTCAGCGATGAGGATGTCGGGATCATTGATCATCGCCATGGCGATCATCGCCCGCTGACGCATACCGCCGGAGAACTCGTGGGGAAACGACTCGAGGCGACTCTTGGGGTTCGGGATGCCCACCAGCTCGAGCGCATCGATCGAGCGCTCGGTGATCTCGCGCTTCGGCATCTCCCGGTTGTGCACACGCAACGCCTCGCGGAGTTGCACACCCACGGTGTACACGGGGTTGAGCGCTGTCATCGGATCCTGAAAGATCATCGCCAACTTGTTGCCGCGCAGCGACTTCACAGCGCCGTGCGAGCCGAGCAGTTCCTGACCGCAGAACTTGGCGCTGCCGGAGACCCTGGCGGTCGGCGGCAACAACCCCATGACCGCCAAGGAGCTGACCGACTTGCCTGAACCCGACTCGCCCACCACGCCGAGCACGTCGCCACGGCTCAGCGTGTACGAGATGTCGCGGGTGGCGTGCACCACCCCGTCGTCGGTGGGGAAATCGACCGTGAGGTGCTCGACCTCCAACAGGAGTTCCGAATCGGCGCTCATGCCCTCACCCGATTCTGCTTGGGATCGAACGCATCGCGCAGACCATCACCAATGAAGTTCACGCACAGCACGATCACGATGATGAACAGGCCGGGAAACCAGAACAGCCACGGGTGCGTCGAGAACGCCGTCTGGTTCTCGGAGACCAGCGAGCCGAGCGAGACATCAGGCGACTTGACGCCGAGCCCGAGGAACGAGAGCGCCGTCTCGGCGAGGATCGCGCCGGCCACCGACAACGTCGCGTTGACGATGATCGGGCCGACCGCGTTGGGGAGCATGTGCTTGAAGATGATCCGCTTCGACGTGGCACCCGACGCACGGGCAGCCTCGACGAACTCCTTTTCGCGCAGTGACAGGAACTCGCCACGGATGATGCGCGCGATCCCCATCCAACCAAAGCCACCAAGGATGAGTGGGATGACCCACCACGTATCGCCGCTGACCTTACGGCCGAGCACCGCCGCCACTGCCAGGTAGGGCACGGTGAGGATCAGGTCGGTCATGCGCATCAGGACCGCGTCGAGCCAGCCACGGAAGAACCCTGCAGCGGCACCGATCAGGACACCAAGCGTCGTGCTGACGATGGCGACCATGATTGCGATCAGCAGACTGCGCTGAGTGCCGCGTAGCGTCTGGGCGAACAGGTCTTGGCCGACCTGGTTCGTGCCGAACAGGTGCGGCGCACAGCTGAGGTCGTGGTCGCGCGGGTACTTGGCAATGAAGTCCGCCCGCCAATCCCCGGTGTCGCCAGTGGCGCCGGCGATCGTCGTGGTGGGTGCCGGCGCCAGGCGGTCGACCGTGGTGGTGACACCAGGGTCGGTGTTGGTGGGCACCGCGACCGTCTCAATCGGCCGACAACGACCCGCCGGCTTGGTGAGCGAGGGTGCGTTGTAGGACTCGAGGTTGTTCTGCGGGATGCGAGCATGGTCGTACCCCCACACGCGAGCACCAGCGAACGCCAACAACGCCATGAGTACCAGCACCACGAGGCTGATCATCGCCAAGCGGTGGTGCAGGAAGCGGCGAACCACCAACTGCGCTTGCGTGCGTGCCTTGACGTCGAACTCGTGGTCCTGCGTCGTCGGGGTCGTGTCGGTCGTTTCACTCATGACGGATCCGCGGGTCGAGTTTGGCGTAGATGATGTCCGCGATGAGGTTGAACACCACGACGTTGATCGCAGTGACGATCAGGTAGGCCATCGCCTTGTTCGGGTCGATGTCTTTCTGCAGCGCCTCGCGGAACAGTTTGCCCATGCCCTGGATGCTGAACACCGTCTCGGTGATGATGGCGCCGCCGAAGATGGCGCCGAAGTCGAGGGCCACCACAGTGACGATCGGGATCAGTGCCGTGCGAAACGCGTGCTTGAAAATCACGGCCCGCTCGCTGACTCCCTTCGCCCGTGCGGTGCGCACATAGTCGGCGCTGAGAGTTTCCAGCATCGAGGCGCGAGTGAAGCGCGAGTAGCCGGCATAGCTGATGACCGCCAGAGTGGTGACCGGCAGCAGCAGGTGGCCAAGGTGGTCGCCCAAGCGGGGCCAGAAGCCCTGATGGGCGAAGCGGGGATCGGTGGTGTTCACAGTTCCGATCCAGCGGAAATACGTGCGGTCGGCCAAGAACCGGTCGACCAGCAGGCACACGAGCACGGTGCCCGCAAAACCGGCGATGCCAGCGATCAGGCGTCGACGTTTCGACACCGTTCGCTTGAAGCCGAACAGCATCGAGGTGAAACCGGCTCCGAGGAGACCGATCAGCAAGAACCCGACGGTACCGATCCCCGGGTTTTCCAGCCAGTTGTTGAATTCGATCGCGCCGAACACCTTCAACAACACGGCGAACCAGAACACCGGCATCGCATAAAAGAGGAACGACACGAAGGTCGCTGAGTAATCGAAGAACGAATACTGCCGAACGGCGCTGATCACACCGACGGCGATGCCGAGGCACACCGCGAGAATGGTGGAGAGCAACACGATCTGCAACGTGGTGCCCATTGCCCGCCACAGCTGAGGTCCAATGCGCAGACCTTTGTTGTCGATACCGAAATCTCCGTGCAGCATCTTGCTGAACCACAGCCAGTAGCGCTCGAAGATCGGTTTGTTGAGATGGAGCGTGGCAGTTCGCTGGGCGATTGCCTGCTGGCTGTTCGGCCGGCCGCGCAGCGCCTCAAGCGGGTCACCAGCGTTGGCGACCAGCACGAAGACGAGCACTGAACATACCAACAGCATTGGTATGGCCACCAGCATTCTGCGGATGATGAGGCGAAGCATGGGCGTCGTATGAACGGGCCTCGGGGAGGGTGCTGAGCACCCTCCCCGAGGACTCATTCGGTTGGACTCTAAAGGGTTACTTCAGCGACCAGAGCTGAGCGTTCCAGGTGATTCCGGCCTGCGTCGGGTTGTAGATGACACCAGTGACGGTGCCGTCCGTAGCCGTGAGGTCGGGGAACTGGAAGATCGGGATGGTCGCCACGTCAGCCCACACCAGCTTGTCGGCGGCGTCGGCAGCTGCGGCCAGCTTGGCCGGGTCGAGCTCGGTCGTCAGCTGATCGAGGTACGGGTCGAGCTTCGTGTTGGTGTACTGGCCGAAGTTCGAGCTGCCACCAGTGGTGAAGATCGCCTTCTGGCTGGACTGCAGCGGGCTGCCGACCCAGGCGAACAGTGCGATCTCGTACTGGCCGGTGGGTAGGATGTTGCTGAAGATGTCTTCATTCGGCTGGTCGATGATCTCGATACCGGCTTCCTTGCAGGAGGCGGCGGTGAGCTGCACTTCGCTGGCACGACGGGGGTTCGGATCCTTGCGGGCGATCTTCATCGACAGGCGAGTGCCGCCCTTGGCGTAGATACCGTCCGATCCCAAGGCCCAACCATCGGCCTCGAGGGTCGACTTTGCCTTGGCGATGTCGACCTTGGCATAGTCACCCGCGTTGTCGACGTACTCCGACTGGAACGGGAAGTAGAAGTGGTTGTTCACCACGACTGCACTCGGGTTCACCGGAATGATGAGCTTGTCGACGATCTCCTGGCGGGGCAGGCAGAGTGCGAACGCCTGACGCACGGGCAGCTGCTTCGTCAGCGGGCTGGCGAAGTTGAAGTCCATGTGCTCGTAGGTGTAGCCACCATCGACCTTGACCTCAGCGCCCGAGACGCCCTCGAGCTGCGCGAGCAGATCGGGGTTCGGCTGCGGGGTGATGACCTGGACTTCCTTGTTCTGCAGGGCGATCGGCTGCTGCGTGGCGTCGTCGATCAGACGGAAGACGATGCTGTCTGCCAGGGCGGGGGTACCCCACCACTTGGGGTTCTTCTCGAGCACGACGCTCTCACCAGGGGTGAACGACGTGATCATGAACGGGCCGGCCGACACCATCACGGTGGGGTCGATGCCCTTGTCGGCCGTGAAGCCGGTGTTCCAGAACTCAGCGGCCTTGGCCAGGTCGGCCATGTTCTTGTCTGCGTACGCCTTGGCGATGTCGGCAACGCCGGACTTCGCCTCGACCACGTGGGCCGGGATCAGACCGGAGAACAGAGCGTTCCAGTCGGAGAAGTTCTTGTCGTAGGTGGCGGTGACGGTCTTGCCGCCATCGGCGCACTCGACGGACTTGATGTTCTCGTAGCCGGTCGTGCTGGCAGTGTTGAACAGCAGCACGGACGTGCCAGAATCGGGATCGGTGACGGGGGTGCCGTCACTGCCCTGCTGGGTCAGCGTGCCGTTGCTCGAGATCCAGGCCAGCTGGAAGTCCTTGCAATCGACGGCCACACCATCGCTCCAGACTGCGTCGGCCTTGATCTTGTAGACCACGGTCTCCGGGCTGGTGCTGGTGAGCTCGGCCGAATCGAGCAGGTCGGTCGACATGACCAAGGCGGCCTTGTCGTCGAAGTAGAACGTGGACGGCTGCACCGGGTTCAACACGAGCGCATTGGCGAACGCGTTACCGTCCGACGTGCCGTTGTTGTAGGTGTAGAACTCCTGCTCAGCGGCGTAGGTAATCGTGCCACCCTTCGCTGGCGGAGCGGTGGTCTTGGTGTCCTTGCTGTCGCTGCAGGCAGCAGCCACAAGGGCCAAGCCAACCGCGATAACAGCAAGTTTGCCGCGCTTCGTGGTCCTCATTGGTGTCCTCCTAGGTTCAACGGAGGGAGGTTGGATTCGGGAATACCATGGTCGTCCCAGCGCACGAACTGTCCTCCCCGAGCAGTCCGGGCGAGCGAACAGTAACACGGCCTGTTACCGGGCAGTACCGACTGCCTTCTGGGCGTACGGCTCAGCGACCGAGTTTGCAGATACGTGCGAACTCGTCCGCGTCGAGGCTGGCGCCACCGACGAGGGCGCCATCGATGTCGGGCATCGCGATCAACTCGGCGATGTTGCTGCCCTTGACGCTGCCGCCATACTGGATGCGGACGTTCGCGGCGGCTTCGGCGTTGGCGATCTCCGCTACACAGACTCGGATTGCAGCGCACACCTGCTGTGCATCGTCGCTCGTGGCAGTGCGCCCAGTGCCGATCGCCCAGATGGGCTCGTAGGCGATGACGAGCGCGCCGATCTGCTGCGACGTCCGGCCGGCCAGGCCAGCCTTCACCTGCCCGAGCACCTTGCTCTCGGTATGACCCGCTTCACGCTCCTCGAGGGTCTCTCCGCAGCACAGAATCGGCGTCATACCGTGGCCCTGGATGGACGCGACCTTCTTGTGAACCATCTCATCGGTTTCGCCGAAGATCTCGCGACGCTCGCTGTGACCGGCGATGACGTACTGCACGCCCAGCTTCTGGAGAAACACCGGCGACACCTCGCCGGTGAACGCTCCCTTTTCATCCCAATGACAATGCTGCGCACCGAGGGCGTATCCGAGCTTGTCGCTGTCGATCACCGTCTGCACACTGCGGATGTCGGTGAACGGTGGATGGATGCTGACATCGGCAGACTCCAGCTCGTGCTTGCCCACCAGATAGGCCAACTTCTGTACCGATTGGATGGCCTCGAAGTGGTTATGGTTCATCTTCCAGTTGCCGGAGATGAGTGGCTTACGCATTGGGGGCTCCCCTCAGAGCGGCAAGACCGGGCAGATCGCCGAGCTCGAGGAGTTCGAGCGAGGCACCTCCGCCAGTGCTGACGTGGTCGACCTCTTCGTCGAGACGGAACTGCGCCAGCGCCGCAGCGCTGTCGCCACCGCCGACGACGGTGAATGCCTTGGTATCGGCCATCGCCTGGGCGACGGTGCGCGTACCGGCCTCGAAGCGCGGGTCCTCGAACATGCCCATCGGCCCATTCCAGAACACGGTACGGGCATCCATGATCACGTCGCTGAACGCTGCCGCCGAACCGGGGCCGATGTCGAAACCCTTGGCGCCGTCAGGCAGCGAGCGCCCGAACGTGGCGAAGCTACCGGCTGCGTCGACACCGACAAGGTCGTCGGGGAGATGAATCGTCTTGCCGCTGGCGGCCGACTGTGCGAGCAGACGCGTACACGTCGCCACCTGATCGGGCTCGAACAGCGAATCGCCGATCGAGTAGCCCTGCGCCGCCAGGAACGTGAAGCACATCGCGCCACCGATGACCAGCGCATCGACCGTGTTCAGCAATGCCTCGACGACGCCGAGCTTGTCGGAGATCTTGCTGCCACCGAGCACTGCGACGAACGGGTGCTTCGGAGCGTTTCGTAGGCCGAGGAGTACCTCGACCTCCTTCTGCAACAGCAACCCCATCGCCGACGGAAGGCTCTTGGGTGGGCCGACGATGCTGGCATGGGCGCGGTGGCATGCGCCGAACGCGTCGTCGACATACATGTCGATCCCATCGGTGATCTTGGCGACGAACGCCGGATCGTTGCCTTCCTCACCCGCATCGAAACGCAGGTTCTCCAGCAGTTCGACGCCGGGCGCGAGCTCAGCGAGGCGAACTCGCACCGCGTCCATCGAATAGTTCGGGTTCGGTTGCCCCTTTGGGCGACCGAGGTGCGAAGCCGTGACGACCGTCGCTCCGCGTTCAGTGAGCCAGTTGATCGTGGGCAACGCGGCGCGGATGCGGAAATCGTCGGTGATGACGCCACCGTCCATAGGGACGTTGAAGTCGGTTCGCACCAAGACCCGCTTCCCGCGCACGTCACCGAGATCGGCGAGTGTGGGGATGCGGCTCATCGTTACTTCTTCTTGCTCTTCGGCAACTTCGAACCGGCGTACAGGGCGGTGTCGATCAGGCGGTTGCTGTAGCCCCACTCGTTGTCGTACCACGACAGCACCTTCACCATCTTGCCCATGCTCATCGTGAGACCTGCGTCGAAGATGCTCGAGTGCGGATCGCCGACGATGTCGCTGGACACGATCGGGTCTTCGGTGTAGCGCAAGACACCCTTCAGCGCACCGTTGGCGGCTTTCTTGAAGGCGGCGTTGATCTGCGCGACCGACGCTTCGGTCTTCAATAACGCGGTGAAGTCGACGATCGAGCCAGTGGGCACCGGTACGCGCAATGAAGTGCCGTCGAGCTTGCCCTTCATGGACTCGAGCACGAGGCTGGTGGCACGGGCGGCGCCGGTGCTGGTGGGCACGATGTTGATCGCTGCACCGCGAGCACGACGCAGATCCTTGTGCGGACCATCAACGAGCTGCTGGTCGCCGGTGTAGGCGTGCACGGTCTGCATCAGACCCTGCTCGACACCGAACGCGTCGTCGAGCACCTTGACGACCGGCACGAAACAGTTCGTGGTGCAGCTCGCGTTGGAGATGACCTGCTGGGTCTTGAAGTCGAACGTCTTGTGGTTCACGCCGTACACGAACGTGGCATCGGCGTTGTCGCACGGTGCCGAGACAATCACGAGCCTGGCGCCCGCCTCGAGGTGCGCGGAAGCGGCAACGCGGTTCGTGAAGAAGCCCGTGCTCTCGATGACGACATCGACACCAAGTTCCTTCCACGGCAGGTTCTTCGGATCGCGCTCGCTGACAACGCGTAGTTCGTCGCCGTCCACGCTGATACCGCTCTTGGTGGCCTTGATCGTGTTCGGTAGCACGCCGAGTACCGAGTCGTACTTCAGCAGATGCGCCATCTGGTCGAGCGACCCGAGGTCGTTCACCGCCACGAACTCGATGTCCGCGCCACGCTGCTTGGCAGCCCGAAAGAAGTTGCGCCCAATGCGCCCGAAACCGTTGATACCGACGCGAACCGTCATGGTCACGTGTCCTTTCGCGAGGAGGTTGTTGCGGGCCGAGCCTACTCATCCGAGCAGGGGCGACTCCCAAGTTGCCGGGTCAGCGGCTGAGATCGCGATGGCCGACGCGCACCGCGTACCCGCGATCACGAAGGCGGCTGGCGAGGTCTTCGGCGACGGCGACGCTGCGATGCCGACCGCCGGTGCAGCCGAATGCCACGGTCAGGTAGCTCTTACCTTCCTGCTCGTAGGCCGGGAGCAGCCCGAGGATCATCCCCGAAAAGCGTTCGAGGAAGTCGTTGGCCTGCGCCCGCTCGAGCACGAAGTCGCGCACCGCAGGGTCGTGCCCGGTGAGCGGCCGCAGCGCTTCATCCCAGTGCGGGTTCGGCAAGAAGCGCACATCCATCACGACGTCGGCATCGATCGGCAGACCATGTTTGAAGCCGAAGCTCTCAATGGCGATCTGCAGACGCTGATCATCGCCCGCCTGATCGAATGCTGAGACCAACTTGGCTTTCAGCTGGTGCACGTTCAGCTCGGTCGTGTCGATGACAAGGTCGGCCGCACTGCGCACGGGTTGCAGCAACTCGCGTTCCAGCTCGATGGCCTCCACGAGTCCGGGCGCCTCACCGTCGAGTGGGTGTTTGCGCCGGGTGGCGTCGTACCGCTTCACGAGCGCGCCTGTGTGCGCATCGAGAAACAGCAGGCGAACACGGTGGCCCTGAGCGCGCAGCGCCGCCACCTTCGGGAGCAGCTCTACGTGCTGTCGTCCGGCAACTAGCGCGAGGCGCTCGATATCGCTGCCCGGCTTGCTGACCAGCTCCACGATCGTGTCCACAAGGCTCGTGGGCAGATTGTCGATGACATACCAACCGAGGTCTTCCAGCACGGCTGCAGCACCAGAGCGCCCGGCCCCGGACAAGCCGGTGATGAGGAGGATGTCGGCCATCGAGTTGATCGTAGGTCGTTCAGACCTTGCGCGTGCGGAGGTACAACAAGCGCGGGATCGTGGACGCCGCCGCGTACTCCTCGGCTTTTGCCAGAAAGCCGGGCGGCGGGGCCGGCTCTTCCATCCGCTGCAGCATCAGACCGTGGTCGGCAAGTGTGTTGATGTAGCGACTGAGCGGGCGGTGGATGAACGGGATGAACACGTCCTTCTCCACCTCCTCGATCGTTTCGTCCTCGACGAGGTACGGGCCGATGCGCCAGTACTGCTCGGGCGGGTCGAGGAACTGATCGTCGATCCAGCCGCTGTTCGGGGTCTGCAGCAGAGGGTGATTCAGGAAGAAGCAGAACGTGCCGCCCTGCTGCAGCACGCGGGCCACCTCAGCGATGGCCGCATCGACATCGCGAATGTGCTCGAACACGAGGCACGCCACGACCGCATCGAATGTTCCGTCGGCGAAGGGCAGTTGCGCGGCGCCAGCCTGCGCGAAGGACGCCATCCCGCGCTCATGAGCCACGCTGACGCAGTTCCACGTCGGGTCGATGCCGATCACCTCTGCACCGAGTTTGGCTGCGAGGCGGCTGACCTGACCGTCGCCACAGCCGACGTCGAGCACCCGTCGGGCGCCCTGCAGTTCACGTGCTGCGAGCGGGAGGATCTGCTCCTCATACTCGGGATCGGCTCCGGCAGTGAAGCCGTCGATCCACCATTCGGCGTGGGTCTCCCAAAGATTGTCACTCACCCGACCAATCTAGAGTGCCGTCATGAAGTTCTCCCTGTGGCCCTCGTTCGACCGCACCTGGGACGAGACACTGACCGTCGCCCAGTTCGCCGAACAGCATGGGTACCACTCGTTCTGGTCGGTCGATCACCGCCCACCCCCACCCCCCTCCACTCCACTCCACCTCCAGGTCGGGCGCGATTCGTGCCGCTGGTGACCGCCCCAGCCCCCACGGGCGCGAAAACTGCGCAGCCTCGACACGAATCGCACCCATACGACAGCAATGGCACGAAACGCGCCCAACTAAGGGCGGCGGGCACCGATGGGTCAGGCGGGGGGATGAAACTTGGTGTGGATAGCTTCGGCGACGGCGTCGGGCAGGAACGTGAACGCCTTGAGGTCGTCGAGTGATGCGGCCTTGACCGCATTCACGCCGCCCATCGCTTGTGTCAGCTTCTTCTTGCGCGCTTCACCCAAACCGGGAATTCCGTCGAGCGAACTGACGGTCATCCGCTTCCCGCGTAACTCACGGTGAAAGCTGTTGGCGAAACGATGGGCTTCGTCGCGGATTCGCTGCAACATGAACAACGCATCGCTACCGCGAGGCACCTCCACCGGAACGCTGTTGCCCGGGAGGAACACCTCCTCGAACCGCTTGGCCAACGAGGCGATCGGAATCTCGTCGAACAGGCCGAGCTTGCGCACGACCCGCTCGGCAACCGCCAGCTGACCCTTGCCGCCATCCACCAACAGCAACTGCGGCGGATACGCGAACCGTTTCGGGCGTCGACCCCCCTGAGGGCTGAGCAGGTCGTCATCCAGCGGCTGATCGCGTTCATCGAGGTACGCCTGCAGGCGACGGGTGAGCACTTCCTCCATCGCCGCGTAGTCGTCGTTGCCGGGGACGTCTTTGATCTTGAACCGGCGGTACTCGCGCTTGTTGGGCAGTCCGTCTTCCAGCACCACCATCGAGCCCACGTAATCCGTGCCCTGCAGGTGAGCCATGTCGTAGCACTCAATCCGTAACGGCGCTTCTGGCAGCCCGAGCAGATCCTGCAACTCGGTGAGCGCCCGACTTCGGGCGTTGTGGTCGCCAGCGCGCCGCAAACGGTGGCGGATGAACTCCTCACTCGCGTTACGGGTCACGGTCTCGTGTAGCTCGCGCTTGTCGCCGCGCTGAGGCACACGAATCTGCACTCGGCTGCCGCGCAGGTGCGTCAACCATTCCTCGTAGGTGGCAGCGTCGTCAGGGTCGACCGGCACAAGTACCTGCTTGGGCACCCCAGTTGGCGGATCATCGCCGTAGAGCGACTCGAGGATTCGGTCGATCAGCCCACCCGGTGTGAGTTCCTCCACCTTGTCGAGCACGAAACCCTTGCGGCCCACCACACGACCCTTGCGCACGAAGAACACCTGAACGGCAGCTTCCAAGTCATCGTCGGCAAGACCAATGATGTCGATGTCCTCACTGCGCTCGCCGACCATCTGCTGCTTCTCGCTCGCCCGCCGCACCGACGCCAACCGGTCGCGCACACGCGCCGCCCGCTCGTACTCCAGCAGCTTCGCCGCATCGGCCATCTCGGCCTCGAGCCGGCCGATGATCTCGTCGGTGTCCCCATCGAGGAAGTCGCACAGCTCCTGCACGAGTTGGCGGTACGGCATCTCGTCGATCTCGCCCACGCACGGTCCGCTGCATTTCTGGATGTGAAACAGCAGACACGGACGACCGAGACGCTGATGTTCATTGAACTTGCTGGAGCTGCACGTACGAATGGGGAAACTGCGCACCAACAGGTCGAGCGTCTCGCGAATCGCGTACGCATGTGCGTAGGGGCCGAAGTATCGAGTGCCCTTGCGCTTGTGACCGCGCATTACCAGCGCTCGCGGAAACTGCTCGTCGACCGTGACCGCAAGGAACGGGTAGCTCTTGTCGTCGCGGAGACGCACGTTGAAGCGCGGGTGGTGCTGTTTGATGAGGCTGTACTCGAGCATCAAAGCCTCGACCTCGTTGCGTACCTCGATCCATTCCACCGACGTTGCGGTGGCCACCATCTGCGCCGTGCGCGGGTGCAAGTTGCGCGGATCCTGGAAGTAGTTCGACAGTCGCTGACGCAGGCTGGACGCCTTACCCACATAGATGACGCGCCCGTCCTTGTCCTTGAACTGGTACGAACCGGGGGTCTCGGGAATCGTTCCGGCAGGCGGGCGGGCAACCATGCAGCGAGCCTACGGTCGACGACAGGGTGGCGCGGGTAGGGTTGCGCACGTGCCAGGCCGTTATCAGTTCTCCCTGCCCGAACGACGCCAACGCGACGGATGGTTCCGCATCGGCACCGTCGACGTCACCACCACCGCGCTGATGGTCGGACTCGGCATTCTGTCGATCTTCTGGTACGCGATCGACAAGGTGACCCTCGGCAAACTCGTGTTCACCGGGGTCTGGGTGCGAAGCGGCGACATCTGGCGCCTCGCCACCTGGCCGATCGCCAACCCGCTCGACCAGCAGGGACTGTGGGTCGTGCTCACGCTCGCCTTCTTTTGGTTCGTCGGCCACCGAATCGAGGACCAGATCGGGCGTACACGGTTCACGTGGCTCATGCTGGCGATGACCGTGCTGCCGTCTGCGCTCGTCACGCTCATCCAGTTCGACGTGCAGTACGCGGCCTACGGCCTAGGGGTACTGGGCATCGCGCTCCTGGTCGTGTTCGCCCTCGACAACCCGTCGGCAATGTTCTTCTTCGGTATCCCCGCTTGGGTCATCGCCGCGATCTACGTCGGCATCGACGCGCTGCGCTATCTCGGCGACAGGGCCTACGAGCCGCTGGTACTCGAACTCGGCGTCATCGCCGTCGCACTGGTTGGGGCGCGGCAGTGCGGGTTGTTGTCGCATCTGCAGGCGATCCCAAAGTTCGCCGGTAATCGCGCACGTACGGCAAAGCCCGCCCGCCGGAAAGGCAAGAACTCTGGCCAGACGGTGATCACCGGACCGTGGGAAGTGGCCCACAGTCCTGCGGATCAGCTCGAACTCGACTTGTTGCTCGACAAGATCAGCGCCGCCGGTATCGACTCGCTCTCCAAGACCGAGAAGGCCCGACTGAACGAGTTGAGCAAGAAGCTCCGCGGTCGCTGAGCCTCAGCGTTCCAGTAACGGCTTCAAGAACCGGCCGGTGTGGCTGCCCTTCACCTTGGCGACGTCCTCCGGGCTTCCCTGGGCGACCACCTTGCCGCCACCGCTACCGCCCTCCGGACCGAGGTCGATAATCCAGTCGGCGGTCTTGATGACATCCAGGTTGTGCTCGATGACCAGCACCGTGTTGCCCTGATCCACCAGCCGCGACAGCACCGTCAGCAGACGGCGCACGTCTTCGAAGTGCAAACCTGTGGTGGGCTCGTCGAGCAGGTAGATCGTGTGCCCGGTGTTGCGCTTGGCAAGCTCGGCGGACAGCTTCACGCGCTGCGCCTCTCCACCCGACAACGTCGGTGCCGACTGCCCGAGTCGCACGTAGCCGAGGCCGACGTCCATCAGCGTCTGCATGTGACGATGGATGGCAGGTTGGTTGCTGAAGAAGTCGACTGCCTCCGCGACCGGCATGTCGAGTACCTCGGCGATGTTCTTGCCCTTGAACTGAATGTCGAGTGTGTCGCGGTTGTAGCGGGCACCCTTACAGACCTCGCACGGAACGTACACGTCGGGCAGGAAGTGCATCTCGATCTTGATCGTGCCATCGCCCGAACAGGCTTCGCAGCGCCCGCCGGCGACGTTGAAGCTGAAGCGACCGGGCATGTAACCGCGCACCTTGGCCTCGGCTGTGGTGGCGAACAGCTTGCGAATGTTGTCGAACACGCCGATGTATGTGGCCGGGTTGCTGCGGGGCGTGCGCCCGATCGGCGACTGGTCCATGTCGATGACCTTGTCGAGGTACTCGATGCCCTTGATGTTCTTGTGCTTGCCGGCGGCGGTCTTCGACTTGTAGATGCGCTGCATGAGTACCGGCAGCAGGATGTCGCGCACGAGCGTGCTCTTGCCGCTGCCGCTGACACCGGTGATCGCCACAAAACAGCCCAACGGCAGCTTCACGTCGAGGTTGCGCAAGTTGTGCTCGCGCGCACCGTTGATCTCCAGCCATTGCAGACCAGGTGCCCGGCGCTGCTGCGGCACCGGCACGCTGCGCTTGCCACTGAGGTATTGACCGGTGATGGACTCCTTGACCTTCAGCACACCCTTCACCGGTCCGCTGTAGATCACTTCGCCGCCGTGCTCGCCGGCACCGGGGCCGATGTCGACCAGCCAGTCGGCCTCGCGAATGGTGTCTTCGTCGTGCTCCACCACGAGCACCGTGTTGCCGAGGTCGCGTAGGCGCAACAGCGTGTCGATCAGCCGACGGTTGTCGCGCTGATGCAGACCGATCGACGGCTCGTCGAGTACGTACAGCGTGCCCACCAAACCGCTACCGATCTGACTGGCCAGGCGAATGCGCTGCGCCTCACCACCGGCCAGCGTTCCAGCCGCACGGGAGAGCGATAGGTAGTCGAGACCGACATCCAGCAGGAACCCGAGGCGAGCGTTGATCTCCTTGGTGACGCGTTCGGCGATGAGCCGATCTCGCTCGCCCAATTCGAGCCCGGCGAGAAACGCCGACGACTCGGCGATCGACATCGCGCACACCTCGGCGATGTTCTTGTCGTTGACCGTGACCGCCAGCGTGGACGGCTTCAACCGGGCACCGGCGCACTTCGGACACGGCACCTCGCGCATGTACCCCTCGTACTGCTCGCGCGACCAGTCGCTCTCGGCACTCTCGCGACGACGATTCAGCCACGGCACCACGCCCTCATAGGCGGTGGAGTACTCGCGAGTGCGCCCGTAGCGATTCTTGTACTTCACCTTCAGGTTGCCATCGACACCGTGCATGACGATCTTCTGCTGCGCCTTGGTGAGCGAGCGATACGGAGCGTCGAGGTCGAAGCCGTACTCGTGCGCCACCGCTTCGAGCATGCGCGTGAAGTACTGGGTGTTACTGCTTCGCCACGGTGCGATGGCACCAGCGTTGATGGACATGTCGGGGTCGGGGATGAGCAGTTCGGGGTCGACCTCGAACGTGGTACCCAGACCGAGACAGGCCTCACACGCTCCGTAGGGTGAGTTGAACGAGAAGTTGCGCGGCGCTGGCTCCTCGAAGCTGGTACCGCATTTCGGGCAGGCGAGGTGCTGGCTGAACGTGAGCGTCTCGTCCTGCACCTCCCCGTCCGTGCCGACGAGCTCGACCTCGGCAACTCCGTCGGCCAACTTCAGCGCAGTCTCCAGCGAATCAGTGAGTCGCCGCTCGATGCCATCGCGGCGAACCAGGCGATCGACAACGATCTCGATGCGGTGCTGTTCGTAGCGCGCCAACTTCTCGTCGCGCTTCAAGAACTCGGAGATGTCGACGACTTCTCCGTCGATCCGTGCGCGCACGAAACCCTGCGACGCAAGGTCTTCCAGCAGCGTGCTGTATTCACCCTTGCGGCCGCGCACCACGGGAGCGAGCACCTGGAAGCGAGTGCCATCGGCAAGCAGCAGAATGCGATCGACGATCTGCGACGGAGTCTGTCGCTGCAGCCGGGTACCGTCCGCAGCACAGTGCTGAACACCCACACGGGCGTACAGCAATCTCAGGTAGTCGTAGACCTCGGTGATGGTGCCCACCGTGGAACGCGGGTTGCGGCTAGCGCTCTTCTGGTCGATGGAGATCGCCGGCGACAAGCCTTCGATGGCGTCGACATCGGGCTTATCCATCTGGCCAAGGAACTGACGGGCGTACGCGCTGAGCGACTCCACATAACGACGCTGGCCCTCGGCGTAGATCGTGTCGAACGCAAGGCTGCTCTTACCGGAACCGGACAGACCGGTGAACACGATCAGCCGATCGCGGGGCAGTTCGACGCTGACGTTCTTCAGGTTGTGCTCGCGAGCTCCTCTGACGATGATCTTGGCTTCAGGAACAGGAGGCATGTGCGGGAGGCTACCGAACACATCCGCTCACCATCAGGAAAACGCCCTCGACCAGGGGTGCCTTTTGGCAGAGTTCGTCGGACATCGGCGGGCGCTCAGCCGGCGTCGCGCAGCTCGCGGCGAAGTTCGTTGACCTCGTCGCGCAGGCGCGCCGCGTACTCGAACTTCAGTTCAGCAGCAGCTTCGTGCATCTCCTCTTCCAATGTCTGAATGAGGCGGGCAAGCTCTTTCTGGGGCAACGTCTTCAACTCGCGCTGCACCTTGTCGCGCTCGCGGTTCTTGCGCTGACCCTTTCCCGGCACGGGCGAGCTGTCGTCGGGGCGCAGCAATGACAGGATGTCGCCGACGGCCTTGCGAATGGTCTGCGGGTTGATCCCGTGCTCGAGGTTGTGGGCGATCTGCTTCTCGCGGCGGGCGCGGGTGGTCTCGATCGCCCTGGTCATACTGGGCGTGATCTTGTCGGCGTACATCACCACCTGACCATCGACATTTCGGGCGGCACGACCGATCATCTGGATGAGCGACGTCTCGCTGCGCAGAAACCCTTCTTTGTCGGCGTCGAGGATCGTGACCAGCGAAACCTCCGGGAGGTCGAGGCCCTCACGCAGCAAGTTGATGCCGACCAACACGTCGAACTCGCCAAGACGCAGGGCTCGCAGGATCTCGATGCGCTGGATGGTGTCGATGTTGCTGTGCAGGTACCGCACACGGAGACCCTGTTCGAGCAGGTAGTCGGTGAGGTCCTCGGCCATCTTCTTCGTGAGCGTGGTGACGAGCACGCGATCCCCACGGGTGATGCGATCGTTCACCAGTTCGATGAGGTCGTCGATCTGACCCTTCGTGGGCTTGACGATGACCTCTGGATCGACGAGGCCGGTGGGGCGAACGATCTGTTCCACCACTTGGGTGCTGTGCTCGATCTCCCACTTGGACGGGGTGGCAGAGAGGAACACGCACTGATGGATGCGTTCGATCACTTCCTCGAACCGCAGCGGCCGGTTGTCGCGGGCGCTGGGCAGCCGGAAGCCGTGCTCGACGAGTTCATCCTTACGCCGCAAGTCGCCGAGATACTGACCGTGCAACTGCGGCACGGCCACATGGCTCTCATCGATGACGAGCAGGAAGTCATCGGGGAAGTAGTCGAGCAGAGTGAACGGCGGCTGCCCGGCCGTGCGGCCGTCGACGTGCATCGAATAGTTCTCGATGCCGTTGCAATAGCCGACCTCCTGAATCATCTCCAGGTCGTACTGCGTGCGCATACGCAGCCGCTGTGCCTCCAGCAACTTGCCGTTGGCCTCGAACCATGCCAGGCGTTCCTGCAGTTCTGCCTCGATACCCACCACGGCCCTGCGCATCCGCTCGTCGCCGGCCACGTAGTGCGTGGCCGGAAAAACCATGATCTGGTTCATCTCCGCCAGGGTCTCGCCGGTGAGCGGGTCGACCGTGGTGATGCGATCGACCGTGTCGCCAAACATCTCGATGCGCAGCACGGTCTCGTCGTAGCTGGGGTGCACCTCGATGGTGTCGCCGCGCACACGAAACTTCCCACGGCCGAGAGCGATGTCGTTGCGATCGAACTGCAGATCCACTAGGCGGCGCAGGATGCTGCGCATGTCGTAGTCAACCCCGACGTGCAACTCCAGCAGTTGCCCCTTGTACTCCGCCGGATCGCCCATGCCGTAAATACAGCTGACGGACGCAACGACAATGGTGTCGCGCCGGGTGAGCAAGGCGGCAGTGGCCGAGTGACGCAACCGGTCGATCTCATCGTTGACCGATGAGTCCTTCTCGATGTACGTGTCGCTGGACGCGATATATGCCTCGGGCTGGTAGTAGTCGTAGTAGCTGACGAAGTACTCGACCCGGTTGTGCGGGAAGAACTCGCGCATCTCCTGTGTGAGCTGAGCCGCCAACGATTTGTTGGGGGCAAGGATCAGCGTCGGGCGCTGGACAGCCTCGATCGTCCAGGCGATCGTGGCGCTCTTTCCCGAGCCAGTGATACCGAGCAGGGTCTGCATGCGATCGCCACGGTCGATACCCGCTGCAAGCTGCTTGATCGCAGTCGGTTGGTCGCCGGCAGGCTGGAATGAGGACACCACCTGGAACCGGGACTGCTGGGGCACGGACACGGCGACCATGCTAGCCCCGAACGAATGTTCGTGTCTCGCGCTCAGGCACCGTCGGCGCGCAGCCCGGTCGCGCCAGGCGGCAACTGCGGCAGCGACGTGACCGCCTGCCACAGCGCATCGATCTGTGGAGTCAGCGATGCGAGGTCGCCGCTGTTGTCGATCACGAACGTGGCGGTGGCCAGGCGTTGCTCCCGCGTCGCCTGCTGCGCGATGCGCGCCCGGGCGTCGGCCTCGGCAAAGTGGCGGAACTGCACGAGTCGCGCGACCTGCGTCTCCTGCGGCACGTCGACGACGACGATCGCCTGCAGACCTTCACGCGGGTTCTCCGTCAACAACGGGATGTCCATCACCACGACCTGCTGTGTGTGCGAAGCCTCGACGATGCGCCGACCGATCTCAGCACCCACGACGGGATGAACGATCGTGTTGAGGTCTTGTAACGCCACCGGGTCGGCGAAGGCGATCGCGGCCATCGCGGGCCGGTCGAGAACACCATCAGCAGTGAGAATGCCTGCACCGAACCGCTCGGATAGCGTCTGCAACAGCGGCTGTCCCGGTTGCTGCAACTCGCGGGTCACCGCATCGGCATCGATGATGACCGCCCCCTTCGTTGCCAGAGCAGCGCTCACCGTCGACTTGCCCGAACCGATACCACCCGTCAGCCCCACCAGGATCATGGAACGCACGGTAGCGCTGCGTGGCCGACGCTCACCACTAGAGTCGCCGAGTGGCCGACGACACCGACGAGCACCGACGAGCACCTGACAGTGCCAACGACTCGTCACCGGTCGGCTGGCCATTGGTCGAGCGCCGAGGGGGCGATCGTGCTCTCCAAGATGCAGTCGAGCGCCGAGACGCCGAGCCCGTTCTCGCCAAAGCTCCGCTCCGCAACGCCATTCCGACGCTCGGGTCCGCCGCTATCTGGCCGTTCCGTCTGGCTGCCGTAGCTGGCGCCGTTGTCCGTGCCGAGGACGGTTTCGATTGGCATCAGTCGCGTTTCGTCGCCACCGCCATCGTGATGGCGTTCTACACCTCATACGTCTGCTGGCATCCCCTCCCCTATCGGGCCGAACGTTCCAGTCGCGTGCGCATCGTCTTCGAGCAGGTACTGAACACTGCGGCCGTCATGCTCACCGGGCAGTGGGGCTCCCCGTTCGTGCTGTTCTTCGTGCCCACGGGGATGGTGGCCGGCTTTGCTGCCGGCGGCATGATGAGCGCTCAGCTCGCCGCTGCGTCGGTGGCGGTCGTCACTGCCCAGTTCGTACCCTCTGCGGGCGCACGCACCGCTGTCCAGGATGGCGCATTGTGGGCCGGCCTATTGGGAATGGTGGCCTTCACCAGTGGGCTCGCCCATCGCGCCGCTCACGACGCCGCCCGCCAGCAGCAGGTAGCACTCGACAGAGTCAGCAAGCTGGCTGAGGCAAACTCACTGCTCTTCGCCCTGCAGCGTGTCGCACAGAGTCTCCCCGCCTCGCTCGACCTCGAGGATGTACTCAACTCCACCGTGGGCCGTCTGCGCACCATGGTGCGGCACGATGCACTCGCGGTGTATCTCCTCGACGACGACACCGATCTGGCACTACCGGTGCGCACCCACGGTGTGGAGATGGTCGAGCCCTACCCCCTCACGGGGCTACCCCGCGGTCTGCGCCTTGCCGCCGAGTCGTCCAAGACCGTGCGCCTCGACGACCTCACCGAAACGGACGGCATCAGCACCGGAGCCCACAGCGGCCTCTATGCATCGCTACGAGCCCGCGGCGCACTGATTGGGTTCATCGCGCTCGAGAGCAACAGTGCGGAGAACTTCGGCCAGCAACAAGCCGAGATCGTGCACGGCCTCACCGAGCCATTCGGCATCGCCATTGATAACGCCCGCCTGTTCCTCCGAATCCGCACACTGGCCGCCGACGAGGAACGCTCGCGCATCGCTCGCGAATTGCACGACCACGTGGGCTCTTCGCTGGCCCTGATCGGCTTCGAAGTCGATCGCGCCATCCATGTGGCAGCGGATGGTGGCGAGGTGCAACCAGTGCTCAGCGAACTTCGCCAGCAGGTGTCGCTGGTGGTGAAGGACGTGCGCAACACACTGCTCGACCTACGAACCGAAGTGACGGAGAGCCGCGACCTCACCGCCACGGCGACCCAGTTCTTGCAGTACGTGCAACAGCGCAGCGGGATCGAAACGGCGTGCGAACTCCACCTCGATGAACGAGTCCCGCTGATGGTCGAGCGCGAGTTGTGGCAGATCGTGAAGGAAGCCATCCTCAACGCCGAGCGACACTCGCAAGCGACGCACCTCACGGTGTCGGGACGCTGCGCCGACGAGCACCTCTTGATCAGGGTGATCGACGACGGCGTCGGGTTGCACGCCACCAAGGCTCGCCCCGACAGCTACGGAATGACCGGTATGCGCGAGCGGGCTCACCGCCTCGAGGCCACCCTGACGGTACGATCGGTTGCCTCGGGCGGTACAGAAGTGTCCATTGAGCTCCCGCTCGGAGGGGTTCAGCTCTGATGTCACTCAAGGTCGTGTTGGTCGATGACCACACCATGCTCCGCCAAGGGCTGCGGCGAGCGCTGGAGGCCGAAGGTATCACCGTGATCGGTGAGGCCGCTGACGGCATCGAAGGCGTCAAGGTGGCGCTGGCGACCTCACCCGATGTCGTGTTGATGGACGTGACGATGCCGAAGATGGACGGTATCGACGCCACACGGCAGCTGATCGCCGCCGACGCGTCCAAGCGAATCGTGATGCTCACGATGCACATCGATCGCGATGTCATCGACCGGGCGCTCAAGGCCGGCGCCGTCGGCTATCTCACGAAGGACTCCTCGATCAGCGAAGTCGTCGAGGCCATCCACCTCGCCGCCAACGGAGATCGCCCGATGTCACCACAGCTCGCAGTGGCGATGCTGCAAGAGGCGCGCAAGGCACCCGACAACATCATCACCGCACGCGAGGAAGAGGTACTGCAGGCCGTCGCCAATGGGCTGGGAACTGGCGAGATCGCGGCCACGATGTTCATCAGCCAGAAGACTGTGAAGAACCACCTGGCCTCGATCTACGAGAAGCTCGACGCTCGCGACCGCACACAGGCCGTGCTCATGGCCGTGAAGATGGGCATCGTCAAGCTCACCTGAGCGTGAACGCGAACGAGGGGCACGGCCGCAGCCGCACCCCTCGTTGCACTACCTAGCGAACGCTGATCAGGCTTCGGGGGCCTCTTCCGTAACGGAGGCCTCTTCCGTAACGGAGGCCGCTTCCGCAAGGGAGGCCGCTTCCGTAACGGAGGCCGGAGCCGGCGGTGCACCCTCGGCGCCCGGAGCTTCGTCCGGGTTCGCTTCGTAGTACTCGGCCCACGCAGCTTCGCGCTCGGCGTCGTCGCCGCCCGCTGCCCAGTTGCCGTGCTCGTCGATCTCGAAGTGCTGGCGATATTCCTCGGCCAGCTCGCCACCTTCGGCGGCCTGCTTGATCGACAGGCTGATGCGGCGACGGGCGAGATCGAGATCGATGATCTTGACCCACAGCTCTTCGCCGGGGGTGACGACCTGCTCGGGGGCATCCACGTGGTGGGTGGACATCTCCGAGATGTGCACCAGACCCTCGATACCGTCGCCGACCTGCACGAAACCGCCGAACGGCACGAGCTTGGTGACACGACCGTAGACCAGCTGGCCGACCTCGTGGGTGGAGGCGAACTCCTGCCACGGATCCTGCTGGGTGGCCTTCAGCGACAGGCTGATGCGCTCGCGCTCGAAGTCGACGTCGAGCACCTGGACGGTGACCTTGTCGCCCACGGTGACGACGGCGCCCGGGTGATCGACATGCTTCCACGACAGCTCGCTGACGTGAATGAGGCCGTCCATACCGCCGAGGTCGACGAACGCACCGAACGACACCACACTGCTGACGACACCCTCGCGGATTTCGCCAGGCTTGAGGTTGGTGAGGAAGCTGTCGCGGCTCTCCTTCTGCGTCTCCTCGAGGAAGGCGCGACGGCTGAGCACAACGTTGTTGCGGTTCTTGTCGAGCTCGATGATCTTGGCCTGCACCATCTTGCCGACGTACGGGACGAGATCGCGAACACGGCGCAGCTCGACGAGCGAGGCGGGCAGGAAGCCACGCAGGCCGATGTCGACGATCAGGCCGCCCTTGACGACCTCGATGACCAGACCCTCGACGGTGCCGTCGGCTTCCTTGATCTTCTCGATGGTGCCCCAGGCACGCTCGTACTGAGCGCGCTTCTTGGAGAGCACCAGACGGCCTTCCTTGTCCTCCTTGGTGAGGACGAGGGCTTCGATCTTGTCGCCGATGGACACGATGTCGTTCGGGTCGACGTCGTTACGGATGCTGAGCTCGCGAGCGGGGATGACGCCCTCGCTCTTGTAGCCGATGTCGAGCAGTACTTCGTCCTTGTCGACCTTCACCACCGTGCCGTTGACGAGCTGACCGTCTTCGACGGACACCATGGTGCCGGCGATGGCATCTGCGAAGGACATGCCGAGATCGTCGGAGACGATCTGGCGGGGGGTGTAGTTGCCCTCTTCATCGAACGTGCCCCAGGTGGGCTCGGTTGACGTGGAGGTGGTAGAGGTATCGGACAAGGGACGATCGCTTTCGAACAGAAACACTGAAGAGCCCGGCGGATTCCGGACCTGGGCACGATATCAGCTGACCTGCCCACACGCCATCCCCACCCCCAGCCATCCCCACCCCCGCCCGTCAGTGCCGGCGGGCGATCACTAAGAACTCCGGGCTCTCGACAGTGGGTTGGCCAGCCCCGTAGGCCCCGGGTTCGACCGACGAGATCGAATCGACCGTCAACCCTGCAGTCCGGCACAGCACGCGCAGTTCCCGTGGCGTGTAGCAACCCGTCCACAGGTCGACGACCTTGGTGTCACCCAGCTCGTTCTTGACCTCGGTGTGCTCGTGGTTCACCCCGGTGTCGGCATCAAAGGTCGCGCCAGCGTTGCCGTCGAAGTACTTGACCACGAAGTAGGCGCTGAATGCGCTGAGCGCCAGCCGACCACCGGGCTTCAACGCCTTGGCCATCGCCTTCAGGATCAGTTCGTCGTCGCCGTTCGCGGTCATCAGGCCGAACGCTCCCTGGCACAGGCAGATCACGGCGTCGAAGCTGGCCTCGAAGGCCAGGTCGCGCGCGTCCATCCGCTGAAATGTGGCACCGCTTGGGGCGTCGGTCTGGGCGAGCTCGACGAACCGACTGCTGATATCGATGCCGTGCGCCACGAGGCCGCGCCGAGCTAGCTCGTTCGAGTGCCGGCCTGGGCCGCACCCGACGTCGAGCACCCGCATCCCCGGCTGCAGGCCGAGGGCACCCCACAGGAAGTCGACCTCCTGACGAGTCCCTTTAGTGAACGAGTACCGCAGGTAGGCCGACCCGAGGTGATCTGCCACCGGCTCGAACCAATGCTGCCCTTCGCTCATGCTCTCACTCTCCAAAGCTCTCTCTCATCCGCTTCCGGACACACGCTGATCACGGGCTCCCGAGGCCAGCGTGTGACACAAAGGCGTAGTTCGCAGAATCGAAACCGCCCCGAGCACGCTGAGCGCCGGCTGATTCAGCCCTTCGCGTCCGCCCAGGTAGCGCCCCACGCGACGTTGACCTCCAAGGGCACGTCGAGTTCCGCAGCGTGACGCATCAGATCGATCACCAGCGGCCCGACATGGTCGACCTCATCCTCTGGCGCTTCCACGAGCACTTCGTCGTGCACCTGCAGAACGAGGCGACTCTTGACACCGGCGGCGTCGAGCGCCTGATCGATCCGCACGATGGCAACTTTGAAGATGTCCGCCGCGAGACCCTGAATGCCGGCATTCATCGCCTGACGCTCGCCAGCCTGACGGATGCGGAAGTTACTGTTCGACAGTTCAGGAATCGGGCGCCGGCGACCGAACAGGGTCTCGGTGTACCCGCGCATGCGGGCCTCGACCACTGTGCGATCCATGTAGTCCTTCACATTCGGGAAGGCAATGAAGTAGGCGTTGAGAATCACCGACGCCTCGTCGATCGGAATGGCCAGGCGCTGCGCGAGGCCGAACGCCTCCATCCCATAGGCCAGGCCATAGCTGACCATCTTCGCTTTCGACCGCTGCTCGATCGTGACGTCGGCGGGTGCCACTGAGAACACCCGCGCCGCAGTGGCGTTGTGGATGTCGGTGCCGCTGGTGAACGCCTCGATGAGGCCAGGGTCTTGCGCAAGGTGGGCAATACAGCGCAGTTCGATCTGGTTGTAGTCGGCGACCAGGAGCGAACACCCGGCACTGGGTACGAACGCCTTGCGGAACTGGCGGCCCTCCTCGCTGCGCACCGGAATGTTGTGCAGGTTCGGCTGGTCGCTGGACAGCCGACCGGTGCGGGCGACTGTCTGGTTGAACGTGGCATGAATGCGACCATCGGCGGCCACTTCATTCAGCAGACCGGTTCCATATGTGCCGCGTAGCTTCTCGACCTCGCGGTACTGCAGCAACGGATCGATGAACTCGGGCCACTGGTTGCGCAGTTTCTCCAACGTCGCCGCATCCGTACTGAAACCGGTCTTGGTCTTCTTGCCCGGTGCGAGGCCGCGCTCGGTGTAAAGGATCTCGCGCAGTTGGATCGGCGAGTTGAGATTGAACGGCCGACCGGCGACCCGTACCAGTTCGAGACCGAGGCGCTCGACATCGGCAGTGAGCTTCTCGTTCAGCCGCTGCAGCTCGGCGCGGTCGACGGCGATGCCGACATGCTCCATCTTGGCCAGCACGCTGACCAGTGGGTTTTCGATAGTGGTGTACAGCTCCGCCATGCCCTGTTTATCGAGCGCATCTTCCAACGCCGCCGCAAGATGCGCGACCGCCAAGGCGTCGCGCGCAGCAATCCGTCGAGCATCGGGACCACTGCCGAAATCCAGCTGACCGGTGGCCGCGGCACTGTCATCAGGAAGGTGGAACCGCGTGTAGCGATCGAGGAGGTCGCGCAAGGCGTACCGGGTGTCGGCGGGGTCGATGAGGTAGGCGGCGATCGCCGTGTCGAGCCGCAGCCCGGGCACCACAAGCTGGCCTGCACCTTCCCTGCCCAGCAACCAGCGCATCAGCGATTTGGCATTGTGGCCGCGCCAGCTGCGGTGCTCGCTCAGCGCCACCAGTACATCGGCCGACTCAACCACGCCCGACGGCAACCACGCGACCTCTGCGCCTGCTGCGTCGGTGACGACTGCCAGCCCGAGCACATCGCTACGACCCGGCTCGCCCGACCACGCGGGAATCACGTCGAGTGTCGGCAGCGTGCGGATCAGTCCGGCGGCATCCGCCGGACGGTCGAAGTCGGTGATCTCGGCTTCCAGCGTCTCGCCGGTCGAAGGTCTGGGGCCAGGGGCCGAGCCGACCACGCCGAGCGCGTCGTACATGCGCTCGTACAGGGCTTTGAACTCGAGAAACTCGAACAGGCGCTTGACTTCCTCGTCGTTCGGCCGCACCACGAGCGACTCGAAGTCGATCTCGACCGGGGCGTCGCGTCGCAGCGTCATCATCTCGAAGTTGTGGCGCGCTCTGCCTTCGTGCTCGATGAGCGAGGCCTTCAACTTCGGCGTCTGCGCATCGACGTTGGCGAAGATTCCGTTCAGGCTGCCGTATTGGTTGAGCAGTTTGGCGGCGGTCTTCTCGCCGACACCGGGCACACCTTCGAGGTTGTCGCTGGGGTCGCCGCGCAACGCCGCGTACTGCGGGTAGATCTCCGGCGTGACGCCCGTCTTTTCCTTGATACCCGCTTCGTCGTACAGCGCGTAGTCGCTCACACCACGCTTGTTGTAGAGCACCTTCACGTGTGGATCGCTGACGAGCTGGTAGCTGTCGCGGTCGCCTGTGACGATTACCACGTCGTGACCAGCGTCCTTGGCCTTCTCCGCCAGGGTGGCCAGAATGTCGTCGGCCTCCCAGCCGACGAGCTCGAGCCAGGTGATCCTCAACGCGTCGAGCACTTCGCGCACGAGGCCCATCTGCTGGCGCAGGATGTCGGGCGAGGCCTCGCGCTGCGCCTTGTAGGTCGGGTCCATCTCGTGGCGGAACGTGGGTTCGGGCCGGTCGAAGGCCACCAACAGGCCGTCGGGCTGCTGATCCTTCACCATGTAGGCAAGCATCGAGGTGAAGCCGAAGACTGCGTTCGTGACCTGCCCCGAAGCGGTGGCCATGTCGGTGGGCAGCGCGAAGAACGCTCGGTACGTGAGCGAGTTGCCGTCGAGGAGGAGGATCTTCACGGGTGCAACGTGCCCGCAAGAATGCGGTCGGCAACATCGCGCATGCGCGAGCGCTCGCTCATGGCAGTGCGCTGGATGAAGGTGAACGCATCACTCTCCTTCAGCCCGAACTGATCGATCAGCATCCCCTTGGCACGTTCGATGACCTTGCGTGCCTCGAGCTGCTCACCCAATGCGTCGACTTCACCGCTGAGTTGCTGCAGTTCGCGGAAGCGACCGATGGCGACCTCAATCGCCGGGATCAGATCGCTCTTCTGATAGGGCTTCACCAAGAACGCCAACGCACCGGCATCGCGAGCTTCCTCGACGACTTCGCGCTGGCTGAACGCGGTGAGCATGAGCACACCACAGATACGTTCGGCAGTGATGATGCGCGCCACATCCAGCCCGTCCATGTGCGGCATCTTGATATCGAGGATCGCGAGATCGGGACGCAAGCTGCGCACGAGCTCGACTGCTTGGTCGCCACGGCCGGTCTCACCAACGACCTCGTAACCCTCTTCCTCGAGGGTCTCGCGCAAGTCGAGTCGGATAATGGCTTCGTCTTCGGCGATCACCACACGGATGGTCATGCCCACATTCAAGCAGGCCGCAACCGGATACCCGAGAGGAATCGGTTTCACATCCGATCGAGCAGCGCGTCCTGTCGTGCCTCGAGTCGGGAGATCTCGGCGATGACATGGGCGCGATGGCGTTGCATCGCCGCCTCGTCGGCATCATCGGGCATCGCCATCAACTGTTCGCCGATCACCACCAGTTCGTCGCGACGGGCTCGCAACCGGGCCCCGATCTGACGCAGCTGCCAGGTGAGAATCGGTGAAGCCATGTGCAGCAGTGTACGAACGGACACAATGGGTCGACGAGGAGGCCATGGTGTACGACCAGTGGGGCATTGCACACGGCTATCACGATGTGGAAGGCGTGTGGCACGCAACGCCTACTGACACGCGCGAGCAGCTGCGCACGCTGCTCGGTGAGGCGCCAGCAACCGATCCGTTGTGGTTCGTCGACGAAGGTACGACGCACGCGCTGTTGAGCCGCTGCCGGCTCGTGTTGGAGGACACGAGTGAACGTGGCGGGGTCGACGCGCTGCCGGCCGATCTGCCGATCGGATACCACAGGCTCGACCCGGTGGACGGCGGCGCCTCGACGACGCTGGTCGTCACCCCGCGCAGCTGTCCCGCACCGCCCACGGGCTGGGGGGTCGCTGCCCAGGTGTACTCACTGTGGCGGCACGATGCGTGGGGTATCGGCGATCTACGCGATGTGTCCGAACTCGGCCAGCACATCGCCGCCCGAGGGGGCACCGCCGTACTGCTCAGCCCGCTGCACGCCCCAGCGCCAACGCAGCCCCAGCAGTCCAGCCCGTACTACCCCAGCTCCCGGCGATGGCTGAATCCGTTGCTCATCCCGATGCCCGGTGACCGGCCGGGTGGCCTCACTAACGAACCCGGCGCGTACATCGAGCGCGATCGCGTGTGGGGCGCCAAGCGACAGTCGCTCTCACAGCGTTTCTCTCGCGAGGGCGGCGACGGAAGATGGCGGAGCTGGGCGCGAGCACAAGGTGCCGACTTGTGGCGCTATGCCACATGGAACGCGCTCGCCGATCGTCATGGCGCGCAATGGACGCACTGGCCCGAGCACCTCCGCCACCCCGACTCCCCCGCTGTCGCCGACCTCCCGCTGCACGACCACGAGTTCGCCACTGCGTGCGAATTCCACGCCTGGTTGCAATGGGTCGCGCGCAACGAACTGCGCCACACCATCGCAGCCGCTGGGTTAGCGCTGATCAGCGACCTCGCCGTGGGCAGCTCGCCTGATGGCGCGGATGCCTGGATGTACCAGGACCTGATGGCGCTGGGCGTGCGCATTGGTGCGCCACCCGACCCGTTCAACGCTGCCGGTCAGGATTGGGGTCTGCCGCCGTTCATCCCCTCACGCCTCCGGGCGGCCCACTACGCACCGTTCATCGCCATGCTTCGCTCCGCGTGCGAGGGGATGGGCGGCGTACGTATCGATCACGTGATGGGCCTGTTCCGTCAGTTCTGGGTGCCAGAGGGTGGCAGCGCAGCCGACGGCGCGTACGTGCAGATGCCGGCCGACGAAATGCTGGCGCTCATTCGCCTCGAGGCCACACGTGCCGGCACCTTTGTCGTGGGCGAAGACCTCGGCACCGTGCAGGACGGCGTTCGCGAAGCAATGGCCAGTGGCGGCATTCTCGGCACCAAGGTGTGGTGGTTCGACCCATCGCCGACGCAGTGGGCCACGACCAACCTTGCCACGGTCACCACCCACGATCTGCCGACGGTGTCCGGAGTGTGGACTGGGACGGACGGTGACGACGAGATGGGCGCTCTCCTGCGCGCGGCGGTGGACGGGAGCAGCGATGCGACTGGTGCAGCGGTAGCCGTGCACGCCCAGGTTGCCGCGAGTAGCTGTGTGCTGATGCTGGCCTCCATGGACGACCTGGCGGGGTGTGTCGAGCGGCCGAACCGCCCGGGCACCGTGAGCCCAGAAAACTGGAGTTTGCGGATGCCCTCCTCGACAGAACACATCCTCGATGACGAACCTGGGCGATCGATCCTGAAGGCGATCGTCTCGTGCCGCAATGGCTTTCAACACGGTTGACGCCTGTGCGAGAATGCCGCAGCGGCTGCTGGGGTAGTCGCTCACCGCGAGGGGATACGGATGAGCGAACAGCTGAAACGCGATCAAATGATCGCTTCGGCGATGCAGGCAACCGGTCTCGACGATTTCGGCGACATCCCGTTTCTCGGACCGCTTGACGTACTCGTCGATTCGATGAACCGCGAGGCAGCCTTGGAGGGCCCCAGGTTCGCCGGCGCGCAGGGAATGATCACCGGAATGCTCATGAAGCGCCTCGCGCTCGTGAACGACCGCAAGGTGCATCCCGAGATCGCGCAACAGCAGATCATCGCACCGCTCTTCATCGTCGGCGCACCACGCACCGGCTCGACCCACATCCACTCCCTCCTTGCCAATGTCGAAGCGCTTCGCGCGCCGATGTTCTGGGAGATGACGTTCCCGTCGCCACCACCGCGCGCAGCCACGCGCCGCACCGATCCGCGTATCGCAACTGCGCAGGCGCTCGTCGATCAGATGCCCGCCGACCTGCTGGTACGCCACCCGATCGCCGCGTTGCGCCCCGAACAGTGCAACCTGCTGATGGACTGGAGCTTCTACAACCTCGCGTGGTTGGCCAGCTACCGCATCCCGTCGTACCGCGAGTGGTTGTTCGATGCCGACCACACAGATGCCCTGGAAGTGCACCGGCGAACGCTGCAGCATCTCCAGTGGCTACATCCCGGTCGTTGGATCTTGAAGTACCCCAAGCACCTGCTGAACCTCGACGCCGTGTTCGACGCCTACCCCGATGCAGGGTTGATCTGGACCCATCGCGACCCTGCTGCTGTGCTGCCTTCGGTGTGCAGCCTTACCGGCTACATGCGCTCGCCGACCCCCGGCTACGACCCGATGCTGTTCGGTCGCGAATGGGCGTTGTTGGAGGAAGTCGTGATGCGCCGCGGTATCTCCACCCGCGACCGTCGCCCGGGCGCTCCCAATCGCGATCTCGACATCCACTACCGAGACCTGATGAGCGATCAGGTCGGCACGCTTGCCACAGTGTGCAACCACTTCGGTGTCGAGTTTGGTGAGTCGTCGCGCTCAGCGGTGCAGTTATGGATTGACGATCACCCGCAAACTCAGCATGGTCTACACGAGTACAGCGCTGAAGGCTTCGGGCTCACGGTCACCGGTCTCCGTCGCCGCTTCTCGTTCTATCGCGAGCGATTCGGCGTTGCCGACGATCCGAAGGCCCACTGACCATGATCGCTGACGCGAAGATTCTCATCACCGGTGTCACCGGCGCCGTCGCGGCTCCCCTGGCACGCTCACTGGCAGCCAACAACGAAGTGTGGGGTGTGGCCCGCTTCGGCGGCAGCGACGGTGCCGCCACTCGCTGGCGGCTGAATCAGGAGGGCATCACCACGCGTGCGCTCGATCTTGGCGACGGCGATTTCAGCGAGCTGCCCGACGACTTCACCTATGTACTGCACCTGTCCTGGATGCGCGCCGGTCTCGATCAGCTACAGGCCTCACTGCGCACCAACGTGGAAGGTGCCGGCCTCCTGCTGCAGCATTGTCGCACGGCAAAGGCCGCGCTGGTGATGTCCGGTATGGGCATCTACTCGGGCCATGACGACCCGTGGCACGCCTACACCGAGACCGACCCGATCGGCCGTGGGTCCACCGCGTACGCGCCCACCAGTCCCGCATCAAAACTGGGCGTCGAGTCGGTGGCCCGGTTCTGCGCCCGAGCGTTCAACCTTCCTGTCGTCATTCCCCGGCTGAACACGTTCCACGGCACACCCGGTTCATTCCCTGGCATCCACATCAGCACCTCGATGGCGGATGGCACACTACCGGTGCCCACCGATCCGAATCCGCACACCCCGATCCACTTCACGGACATGGCCGATCAGCTGGAAGCGATGTTGGACGCGGCGAGCACGACCGCGGTGATCACCAACTGGTGCGGCGATGAGACGGTCACCGCGCAGCAATGGATGCAGCGCGCGAACGAACTCACCGGCCGCAGCGGACACCTGGCGCTGCACGCGCCGGCACCGGGCAGTCCGGCCGGCACGGCAGCCGACAACACGCGTCGCCTGTCGATCACCGGCCCGTGCAAGGTGTCGTTCTGGGAAGCATTCGACGAGATTCACACCACGATCAGCGGGGGACACACAGCACCATGACCAAGAGACTGGACGGCAAGGTCGCAATTGTCACCGGGGCGACGATGGGGATCGGCGTGTCCATCGTCGAGCGCCTTGCCGAGGAGGGTGCCTCCGTGGTGTTCACCGGCCGCACGCTGGACAAGGGCAAGGAGGTCGAGGAGCGGTTCCGCGCACTGGGCCACGAGGTGACGTTCGTGCAGGGCAGCGTCACCGAGGAGGCCGATGTGAAGGCTGCCGTCGACGCTGCCGTCAACACCTACGGCCGCTTGACCACCCTTGTGAACAACGCTGCTGCAACCGAGACCACCGGTCCGGGCGGGGCGGACAGCCGCATCACCGATATCCCGTGGGAGGCGTTCGACAAGATCATCCGCACTGGTGTGCACTCGATCCTGCTCACGTGCCGCCATTCGATCCCGCACATCATCGCGGCCGGTGGCGGGGCGATCATCAACATCTCCGCGGCTTCCAGCCTGCGGGCGATCAACGGGCGGCCTGCATATCAGGCGTCGAAGGGCGCGGTGAACACGCTCACCCGCCAGGTGGCGGTCGACTACGGGGGCGAGGGCATCCGTTCGAACGGCATCATCGTCGGCTTCACTCCCACTGGCGGCGAGGTCATGACCAAAATGCTGGCGACTCCTGCGTTCATCCTTGCGGTGAAGAAGGCCATCCCCTCACCGCGTCTCGGCCACCCTCGCGACATCGGCAGTGGATGCGTCTATCTCGCCTCCGACGAGGGCGAGTACGTGAACGGAGTCCTGCTACCCATCGACGGTGGACTCAGCTGCAAGTTGGGTATTCCTGACACGTCCGCGCTCAGCGCGATCGCCGGCGAGGGCTGATCAGGCCGACGACCAGCACGGCCGGCACCCCTGCGGTCGCGTTGCTCGCCGAGATGCTGGCGCCGCTGCGAGCCGTGGCCTTATGAGCGCCCAGTCGCGCGAGGGCCTCGACCCAGCCACGATGCGGGCGATCGCACACGACGCTGGAGTGCGCATCACCGACCTCGACCCTGTCGGCGACTGGCTGCCCGTCGAGGGCAACTCCGACACACCCGCGCTCTTCAAATCGGTCTGGAGCCGTCAGCAGTTCCTCGACTGTGCCAGCGAGCTCGGCATCGAACGGCTGACCGCTGTGCAACTGGCACCTGACGCGGTGGTACACGATGTCGCCGTCGAGGGCTTCACCACATTGTGCGACGATGCGGCTGCTCACGGCTTCGGAGTGCAGTTGGAGTTCATGCCGTTCAGCGGCATTTCGAATCTGTCGATTGCGCTGCGCCTCCTCCGAGACGCAGACCGCGCAAATGCGAGCCTGCTGCTCGACGTGTGCCACTTCTCCCGAAGTGGAGGCACGGCCGACGACCTGCGGATGATTCCATCCGGTCTGGTCTCGGCACTCCAGCTGGCCGATGGTCCGCTCGCAGCGCCCACCGACACGCGCGACGAAGCTATGTTCCATCGGCGGTTGCCAGGCGACGGGCAGTTCCACGTCGCCGAGCTGTTGGCGGTCCTCGCTGACACGCAGGTTTCATGCGCAGTCGGACCCGAGCTTTACGGACGCAGTTGGTCGGAACGAAACGCAACCGACGTCGCCTGCGATCTGATGGCCGCCACCCGGCGAGTGCTCTGAGCGGCTGACTACTCGGTGCCGTTGACCGGGGCCGCCGGCACGTGCGGGAACAGTTCTTCGAACGTACCCACGGTCATACGTCGTACCGACGCTTCGTCGACACCATCGAACAACTCGTGCAGCGTCTTCTGAGTGTGACCGAACGTGCCCTCGATGTGCGGGTAATCACTGCCCCAACACACATTGCGCCAGCCCATCGCGGTCATCGCCTGCACCGCTGAGCGATCGTGCTGGAACGAGGCGTAGACGTTCTCGTAGAGGTACTCACTGGGCAACCGGCGCAGTTGCGGGCGTACCATCGACGAGTGCTGACGGTAGGCCTCGTCGAGTCGGTCGGCGACGAACGGCCCCCACGTGGCGCCACCTTCGGACACCATTGCCTTGAGCGCCGGGTGACGGTCGAACACACCCGACGAGATCATCTTGGTGATGGCCCGCTGCCCCCCATAGGTGGTCTCCATGTAGTTGATCAGCGCACCGCCGGGCCCACGGAAGTAGGCGCCATGCATCGTGGACGCATCATGCGCTTCGGTTCCGATGTGGAACGCGATGACCAGACCGGTCTCCTCCAGCGCCGCCCACAGCGGTTCCCAGATGTCGTAGTTCCACTCCGGCGCGCCGAGGCCGGGAGTCACCGAGAGATACGCCGCTTTGAACCCCATGCCAGCCGCACGGTGCACCTCGGCGACCCCGTGCTCGGCGTCGAGCAGTGGGATGGTGGCGGTACATACGTAGCGCTCCGAATAGCGCTGGTACTCGATCGCCCAATCGTTGATCGCTGCGCAACCAGCGGAGAGCAGCTTCGGGTCTTGGATCGACGACATCCAGATACCGATCGACGGAAAGACGAGTTCGGCCCAGATTCCCTCACCGTCGAGGTCGAACAGACGCTGGACCATGTCGTTCGCACCAGGTGCTCGTTCGTAGACCGTGAGCCCCTGATCGTCCTTGAGTGCGGCCGCGCCACGAGGCATACGGCGACGGATTTCCTGCCCGTCGATGTACAGCGTCTCATGCGTGCCATCGTCATCCTTGACGCTGCGCGGCATACGGTCCGCGAGTTCGGCCGGGAGGCTGGTGGTGAACAAGTCGTCCGGCTCGACGAGGTGTGAGTCGCCGGAGTTGGCCCAGATCTTCATCGTGAATCCTTACGAGTGGTGTCGAGCGTTACTTGGAAATCGGTCGGAAACGGGGGGTAGACATCTCGTCGTTGACGTGTTCGAAGATGATCTCGACACGGTCGCCGATCCGTACTGCATCGGGGTCGACGTCGATGATGTTCACCAACATGCGAGCTCCGGCACCCTGGGTGCCATCCAGCTCGACTGAACCCGACACATACGGGCAGCACTCCGCGAGACCGGGGTGCAGCGGGTGGCGCACCACGGTGAAGGAATGGATGGTTCCGGTGCCGGGCAGTTGCACCCACTCCACACCACGGGTCTGGCACTCGAAACAGTAGGGCGAGGGCGGCAGGCGGAATGTGCCACAGTTCGAGCACTTCGGGGCGACCAGCTTGTCCTCACGAGCGGCTTCCCAGAACGGCTCGGTCGACGCATCGGAGTGCGTCTCGAACAAGATCGTGGGAAAGACACCCTTCTTCAACTCACCGAATTCGACAGACATTTCAGGCCTTTCGCAACAGAGTGCCGGACACAGGCGAACCGGCTGGGCCGCCTGTGACGAGCGCGATCTCCGCGCCCTCCACTTGATTGATCGCCGTTCCGCGGATCTGCTCCACCGCTTCACGAACGTGGGTCATCCCGATGATGTACGCCTCGGACAGGTTGCCACCGTGAGTGTTCACCGGGATCGAGCCGGTGCCGTAACGGATATTGCCGTCGCCGACGAACGGGCCGCCTTCACCGATCGGGCAGAAGCCATAGTCCTCGAGCTGCATGATGACCATCGGCGAGAAGTGGTCGTACAGCAACGCCACATCCACGTCGGCGGCGGTGATACCGGCCATCTCGTAGATCCGCTTCGCCACCGGACGGTGACCCGACGAGGGAAACTCGTCGTTGGGGATCTGGAAGTACTTGAACAACGCCGGGCCCCAGCGGCCGCTGGCGCCATGCGCCGACGCCATGATCAACACCGGCGGCTGCTTGAGATCCTTCGCCCGTTCCGCCGAGGTGGTGATGACCGCGACCGCACCGTCGCTCTCCATCGTGTAATCGAACAGGCACAGCGGGTCGCTGATCATGCGAGCGTTGAAGTAGTCCTCCAGCGTCAGCGGCTCGGTGCGCAACGCCGTCGGGCGCTTGATCGCGTTGTCGCGAGTGCTCATGCACACCTCGGCGAAGTGCTCGCGCTTGGTGCCGTAGAGGTGCATGTGGCGTGAGGTGAGCTGGGCAAAGCTGTGGCCAGGCGAGAGCATGCCGTTGTTGGCGGTGAAGGCGACCGACGGCGAGATGCCGCTACCGCCGTAGGGGCTGCCACCAGCGTCGGACATCATCGCGTACTGCAACATGCCGCCCACCGCTGAACCGCCGAGTCGCTTGTTGAGCTGTTGCAGCGTCATCAGCGTGACCACCGTGGTGGCCATGCCACCGTCGATCGCCGCCGCGGCGACACCGAGCGCGCCGGCGCAGCCGCCGCCGCCCGAGGTGGTGGAGGTGGCCCAGCGGATCTCGGGAACTCCCAGCTCGGCACCGACGGTGGCAGGGTCGCACGAACTGGAATAGATCGAGAAGCCGTCCAGATCCTTGATCGTCAGACCCGCGTCCTCGAGCGCCATCAAGATGGCGCTGCACGCCATCGACAACTCGCTCTCGGGGTACGACTGACCACGCTTGAAATACGGCGTGGCGCCGACGCCGACGATCGCCGCCTTGTCCTTGATGGTCATTGCTACCTCTCTCGCTCAGGCTCCCCACAGAGCCGAACGCAGTTCGTGCGGCGACCGTAGCACGCGTTCCGACACCTACGAAAACACTGTTTTCAGTTGTGGACCTGGCCACACGATGGATCAGCTCGCGCCAAACGCCCGAAGGAAGAGATCGGCCGTGTGCTCGGTCGCGTCCTCCCAGGTGGGCACGTCGTGGCCGGCGATGCGGGCCTCAATGACCGCCATGACCACACCGTTGACGGCGCGCGCCGCTTCCACTGCGTTCTCCGCGTACGGGAACACTCCCTCCTCATGACCGCGAGCGATCACTCCGGCCACGAGCTGTCGGCGAACCGCTGCCGCGTCCTCCTTGGCCTGGTCGAAGCCGGCCGCAGCGCGAGCTTCGGGCGACGCAAGCACCGAGGTCTGCCGGGCCCGCTTCGGGTCGTAGACCACGGCAAGCTGGTCGCGGATGAGCGCCCGCAACGCTGCGGCAGTGGACGGAGACCGTTCGATGACCGCCGTCATCTCCACCACCATGCGATCTGCTGCCGACCGACACATGGTGATGATCAGCTCGTCCTTGCTTCGAAAGTGTCGGTAGAACGCTCTCGTCGACAACTCGGCGGTGTCGAGTATCTGCTGTACCGACACTGGTCCGTCGTGGGCGCGCCCGACCAGGCGGAACGCTGCACGCAGCAACAGGTCGCGTTCCGAGCGCGCGCGCTCCTCGCCCGTGACCGGGGAGGGGATTCCGCTGTGCGCCGCCACTGACATCGCGCCAACGGTAGCCCGGTCGCGGCGAGCCACGGCGAGTACTCGTCAGCCGCGCATCGCCTCAACAAGGCGACGACGCCATTCCACATTGCACTTGTCAGCTTGCACGCTCACCAACGTGGTCTGGTCGAGCGGCAAGACACCGTCGAACTGTTCCAGCATTCTCTTGTCCTCAGCACCGATCGCGTGGTCGAAGCGCACGATCTCCTCGGCCGAGACCGAGAAGTCGTCGTTCCGCCAGATCACGAACGAGAAGTAGGACGTCACATCGTCGATTGGAGTGGACATCAACAACAGAATGTGCTCGAGCCCGCTCTGGTAGCGGATCGTGCTGCGGCACGCCAGCGGCAGCTGAAAGCCGGAGGTCATCGAGCGTTCCACGACAGCTGCTGTCTCGCCAGTTGCCAACGATCCACCGGCGGTGTCGTTGTTGGCCTTCACGTCGTAGGCGTAACCGAACCAGTCGTTGTCCAGCGACTGCAGCTCGACGCTCGGCGCTCTCGTGTCCTGCCCCTTGCCGAACGTGCCGGTGTGCACGAACGGGAAGTGAGTGATATCGAGAAAGTTGTCGACCATGCGGGTCGCCGACGTATGCCACAGCTCAGTCGGATTGGTGATGCGCCGGAACGAAGGATCAGCATCGTGCGGGATCACCGGAATCCCCTGGCGCGGAGTACCGAGCGACACCCACACCAAGCCGTACCGCTCCTCGCAGAGCAGCGTGGAGAGGTGCGCACGCGGCGGCGGCGGCACGTGGTCGCCCGACGACGGCACGTTCACACAGCGTCCACCGCTCCCGAACTTCCACCCGTGGTACGGGCACACCAGACAGCCGTCCTCGATGGACCCTTTCGAGAGCGGCGCCTCGCGGTGCGGGCAACGGTCCGGAGCGGCAATGGCCGTGCCGTCGACGCGGTAGAGCACGATCTTCGTGCCGAGCAGCATGGCCGCGTGAGGGCGGTCGACGCTGAGTTCGATCGAGCGGGCGACCGGATACCACGCATCACGAAATGCAGGGTTTCCGCACAGCACTGCAGTGACTGGCGAGGTGGGGAGCGTGGTGGAGTTGGTCATGTGGCAACCTTTGCGAAATGGACGACGTTGGAGTGATTCTGGTTCGCGGAAGCGACGTGGTGACGATGGATTCGCACGACACCGTGGTGTCGAACGGCGCAGTGCGCATCGAAGGTTCGCTGATCACCGCAGTCGGCACCTGGGCTGATCTGCGGGCGCTGCACCCCGACGCAACCGTGATCGGCAACGACGACGCCATCGTGACCCCCGGCTACATCAACGCGCATCAACACATGACCGGAGACCGGTTGGTCCACTCGTGCATCCCCGATGCGATCGATTCGCAGGAAGCGATCTTCGGTTGGGCCGTACCGGTGCACAGCGCGCACACCCCGGACGACGATGAGTTGTCGGCAACGCTGGCAGCGGTGGAGGCCCTCACCAACGGCATCACGTGCACCATCGAGGCCGGCACGGTGGCCAACCCCGACCGCGTCGCCATGGGCATGCTGCACGCAGGTATCCGCGGCACCGTCGGCCGCTGGGGATGGGATGTCGAGGGCGTTCCCTTCGGCGCTCCCACCGATGAGGTGCTCGCACTGCAGGCGGAGATGCTCGACCGTCACCCCACAGGAGGCTTGGTCGAGGCCTGGGTGACCCTCGTGGGACACGATCTGATGAGCGACGACCTGCTGGTGGGAGCCAGCGAGTTGGCACGAAGCCGACAGACCGGCCTCACATTCCACATCTCGCCGCACCGAGGCGATGCCGGGCTGTACCTGGAGCGAACGGGCCGACGGCCAGTCGTGCACTTCCACGAACTGGGAGCGCTCGGTCCACATGTGCTGCTGGCGCACGCCGTGCACCTCGACGAGCAGGAAGTCGAGTGCGTGCTGGAGACAAAGACCGCCGTCGCCAGTTGCCCATGGGCCTACCTGCGGCTGGCACAGGGTTTCACTGCCGGCTGCCATCCGACGTTGTTCCACCGCGGCGCACGCCTGGCACTCGGCTGTGACGCCGAGAACGCCGGAGATGCCGTCGACATTCTGCGCGCCGCCTCGCTGTTCGTCGGCCTTGCCCGCGATATGAGCATGGATGCGTTCTCGATGACGGCTCACGACGCCCTTGCCCTCGCGACCAGAGGCGGAGCAGAAGCCATCGGCAAAGGCAACCTCATCGGCTCGCTGGAGATCGGCAAACAAGCCGACCTGGTGGTGCACGACACGAGCGGGCCTCAGTTCCTGCCACGCAGCACCGACGCGGTGCGCCAGTTGGTGTGGGCGTCCGACGGAAGGTCGGTACGAGACGTCGTCGTGGCCGGCCGGCACGTGCTTCGTGACCGTGAGTGCATCACCGTCGATGTGAACAGTCTGCGCGCAGAGGCGCTCGAGCGGCGCGACCACCTGCTGCGCGCGCGAGGCTGAGTTCGCAGTACACAGCGATCGCATACCGGAACTGTAACCCATTCGCTCGAATGGTCAGACCATCAGTCCAAGCTTGCTAAGGTTGCAACATGAGTCAGAACACTTTGATCTTCGTCGACCTCCCGTCTGATGACGTGGTGGCGTGCGCCCACTTCTACCAAGAGGTCATGGGGTGGATGGTCGAAGGCCGCCCCACCGGCGTCTTCCACCGCGGAGTACCCGGCGGCTTCTTCCCACTCGACGATGGCACCGACTCCGAGGTCGGCAACCTGCACCTCGGCTTCAGCGATGTCGGCAACATGCGTCCGCATCCAGACCCGGCAGGAGTTGAGCCCCGACACATGTCGACGGGCGGTCGCGCAATGCGGCTCTGGGTGCTGGTCGGCGACCACGACAACGAGGACGACATCCTCGACCGGGCCGAGCGACACGGGGCCAAGATCTTGTGGCGGCACCACTACTGGAAAGAGTTCAACGGCTTCAGCGGTGCGTTCGAAGACCCGTGGGGCAACAGCATCATCATGTGGAGCAAGGGTGGAGACAACCCGGAGATCAAGGACGGTTACACCCATGAGTGACGCACGATCCGAGCGCGTGCGCCCCACGTCGGTGCGCTGGACACACATCGCCTTGCCGGCGTCGGATATCGACAAGACCATCGCCTGGTACGAAGCGTTCACCCCGCTGCGTCTGCTGGACCGCCGCGAAGACGCCGACGGGTACGGCGCCTGGCTCGGGCACCCCGACAACGGCGACAAGCCGTTCATCCTGGTACTCGTCAGCTTCTTCCGCGACCAGAACAAGGGCCCCATCCCGATCATGGCTCCTTTCGCCCACATCGGCATCGAGATGCCGACGAAGGAAGAGGTCGATGCCGTCGCCGAACTCGGCAGAGCGCAAGGCTGCCTGGTCTGGGAGCCGCAGTGGATGCCCGATCCCATCGGCTACATCTGCGCCTGCACCGACCCCGACGGCAACATGATCGAGTTCTCGTTCGACCAGGGCGTCTACGAGAAGGCCCAAGAGGTCTGGGGCTGAGCGCCGCCGACATCTGCCGCTCGTACCTCGACTCCTTCGCGAGCGGCAATCCCGAACTGGTGACGGCACATGTCACCGACGACTTCGTCAATGAGCACACCGCCGCGCTGGGTTCCGGGTGCGAGGGAAAGACCGAGTACGCGAGCCGCGTGCCGAACTTCCTCGCCTCGATGCCCGGGCTTCGGTATGAGGTCGAGGACGTGATTGCCGATGGCGACCGGGTCGCTGCCGCGTACACGCTGCACACTCACGTGAACGGCCACGATGTGGCTGTTCGCGGAGTGATGCGCTTTCTCGTGCGCGGCGACCTGATCGCCCGGCGTACGGACTATTGGGACAGCCTCGTCTTCCAACGGCAGGCCGGCTTGGCATGACGTCGGCCCGTGGCCCCCTCGCGCTAGGGACGATGATGTTCGGGGCGTGGGGGAACACCGATGAGACCGAGTGCCACCAGATGGTGCATCGAGCACTCGACGCTGGCATCACCCTGTTCGACACCGCCGATGTGTACGACGCCGGCGCCTCCGAGCGCATTCTCGGCGAAGCCCTTCGCGGTCGTCGGGAGCGAGTACTCATTGCCACGAAGGTCGGGTCGCCCATCGCCGGCGACGCCCTGCGCAGCGGACTCAGCCGCCGCTGGATCACCAAGGCGTGCGATGACAGCCTGCTGCGGCTGGGTGTGGAGCACATCGATCTCTACCAGATGCATCGTCCTGATCCGTCGACACCACTCGAGGAAACCCTGGCGGTCTTTGACGAGCTGATCCGCGCCGGGAAGGTGGGCGCTCTCGGCACCTCCACATTCTCCGCAGCCCAACTCGACGAGGTGCATGCGATCGCTGCCGCCAACGGCTGGACTGCACCGACCATGGAACAGCCGCCGTACTCGCTGCTGGCCCGCGGCGTCGAACACACAGTGTTCCCGGCGCTGAGGCGCCACAGTATGGGTGCGTTGGTCTGGGCGCCGCTGAACGGCGGGTGGCTCACCGGCAAGTACCAGTCGGAGGCAACCGATGCCAACGACCGGGCCCATCGCCAACCGGACCATTTCGATCACCGCAACGACGCCATCCGAGCTGAGAAACGCCGGATCGTTGATCGCTTGTCGACCGTCGCTACCGATCACGGGATGACGCTGGCCACCCTTGCTCTGGCGTTCGTGCTCGACGAACCGACGGTTGTCGCCGCCTTGATCGGCCCGCGCACGTTGCATCAGTTGGAGCAGTTACTCACCTTCGACACATTGAGCCTGCCCGCCGACGCACGCGCCGCGATCGATGCCATCGTCGCCCCGGGCCACATGGTGAACCCCGCCGACGCCGGTTGAGTCGGCGTCGGCGAGCAACACTCACCAGATCGGATACTTGGCCTTGTCTGGCAGCCCGCTGCGAGCGGTGATCGCTTCGCCCATGCGCTGAGAATCTGCCCACAGGCGCTCCTCGTCGATGGTGGTGCAGTGGCCATCCTCGACCACCACTTTGCCATCGACCAGCACGGTGTGAACGCCCCGACCATCGGCGCTCCAGACCAACTGATTCATCACGTTGAGCAATGGGCGCCATTCGGGACGATCCGTATCGTGCAGCACGATGTCGGCCTTGAGGCCGGGAACCAACGCGCCGATCTCGTCCTGCATCAACATCGTGCGGGCCCCGCCGAGCGTGGCCATCTCGTACGCCTTCTCCGCTGGAAACATCTGCGGATCGGTGCGAGCGTCCTTGAACAAGCCAGCCACCAGATACGTGGCGCGCATCAGGTCGCTGTAGTTCGACGCGTTGTTGCCGTCGGTGCCGATCGAGACGTTGACACCGCGCTGCACCATCTCCGGGAACTTGCCCACCTGGGTGATGCCGTAGCTGACCTTCAACGCCGTCGTCGGGCAATGGGCGACGCTAGTGCCAGTGTCGGCGAGCAACTGCAGTTCAGTGTCATCGATACGCACTGCGTGGGTGACCGCGACGTTCTTGTCGAGCACGCCGATTTCGGCGAGATGCACGAACGGGCGCTGACCGAACTCGGCGATGAAGCTCTCGGGGTCGAGCATCGCCGGCGACATGTGGAAGCTCAGACCCACACCTCGCTCATCGGCGAGGGCCTTCGCCGCCCGCCACAACGGATCGCTGCAGGTGTTGTGACCCACGAGAATGCTCCAAGCCGCGATGCGTCCGTCGGCATGTGATGCGTGCTCATCGAGTTGCCGCTCCAGGTGAGCGATCGCCTGGTCGGTGCTCTGCCGGTACACCGACGGTTCGGGCGGCAGGTCCCACACCCATCGGCCGACTCGTCCACGGATACCTACCTCGACCAGACCGTCGATGACTTCGTCGAGGAACCGAATCGTTCCAGCTTCCAGGAACGTGGTCGTACCGGAGCGGAGCATCTCGACTGCAGCGAGTTGCCCCGAGGTGCGCTCCTCGTCGGCGCGGAACACGGAGTACAGCGGAGTCAGCCACTCGAACACGTTCTCGATGAACGGCGTGTCGTCGGGAACGTATCCGCGAGTCAGTGGCTCACCAGTGATGTGGATGTGGGTGTTCACCATTCCGGGAGTCACCACGAACCGATCGCCGCCGATCGTTCTGCGAGGGGCATACCGGGCGCGTAGATCGGCGGACTTACCCACGTCCAGGATGGTGTTGCCATCGACGGCGACGGCGCCGTTGCGGATGATGTCGCGGGTGGCGTTCATCGTGACCACCTGACAGCCCTCGATCAACAGGTCGATGGCGCGCGGAGCAAGGGCGTTCATGTGCGTCTCCTTCATGACGACGGTGGCCGGTCGGCCACGTAGACGAACTGGAAACCGATCGGCTCGATCAGACGCAGGGCGACGAACCCGGTGTCTCGGAGCCAACCGGCAACTTGGTCATTGGTGAGCAGTCCGCCGGCCCTGGTGTTGGTCATCATCGTCAGGCCCATCTGCACACCGAACGGGTTGTACTTGCGCTCGTTATCGGCGAAGTAGTCGGCCAGCAGCAGTTGGCCCCCCGGGCGGAGTGCGCGCCATGCGCGTTCCACGAGTGCCCGCGCCCCGGCATCACCCTCGGTGCGGCACACATGACCGAGCACGACCAGGTCGAAGGCGTTCTCCTCAATCTCGATCTGGTGGAAGTCGCCTGGTCGGAACTCCACTCTGTCGGTGAGGCCCCGGCTCTCGATGGTGTCGCGGGCATCGGTGAGGACGCGCGTCAGGTCGTTGACGACGGCGGTGCTTCCCTCGGACTGTTCGAGCACTGCGATCGCCCAAGGCGCACGACCGGCTCCGAGGTCGAGCACGCGTAACCCGCTGCGACGCTGCCAGCCCGATCGCCACCCAAGCCGCGTTGCAGCACGATGCTGGGTGACGAACGTGGCATCGACCAACGGGCCGTAGAAGGCTTCCGGGTCGTCCTCGATGGGGGTTGCCACCCGACCCGTGCGCACGGTGTCGGCGAGTTGTTCCCAGTTCCGGTGTGGACCGGGGGCAACCCGGATGAGCGAAGCCATCGACGCCGCTCCGTTCGTACAGAGATACCGCTCGGCGGTCTCACTGAGTTCGTACAGATCGTCAATCTGATCGAGGAATCCGAAGGTGACCAGCGCGTCGCACACGTGGCGTAGATGCGGTTCGGACACTGACAACACGCCTGCCAGTTGAGCGACAGTGCACTTGTTCAGTCGCTCGACACCGTCGAAGATTCCGAGGTCGATCGCGGCCACGAGGGTCCAGTACGACCCAAAACCTTGCACGATTCCCCACACAGGTCCTGACGGCGGTGGTTTGAAGTCGCGCCACGGTCGGCCGGCCCGCGCCATCGTGTGGCGCTTCTTCAACTCCGGGAACGGAGAGTCGACGCTCACGGCTCGAGCAGGATCTTGCCGAAGAAGTCGGTGCTCATCATCTTCGCCTGAGCCGCCGCAGCATCCCTGAGCGGAAACACACTGTCGATGACCGACCGCATCCCCGAACTCGTGTACACCGCCCACGCTTCGGCGAACTCTTCGTAGCCGTACGGGTCTGATCCCAGGATCTGGATCCCCATGTGGAACATGAACCCCAGCGACGGGATGGTGGCGGTGTCTCCCGTGGTGTTGCCACAGTTCACGAGACGGCCACGAGCCCTCAGCGAGAACATCGACTGCGCCCACAATGCCGGGCCGACGTGGTCGAACACCATGTCGACGCCCACCCCGTTCGTGACGGTTCGAGCCCACCCGGTGACATCACCGGTGCGGTTGTTCAGCACATGATCGGCGCCGAGCTCGAGCGCTCGCTCGCACTTGTCGTCCGAGCCTGCGGTCGCCAGCACGACCGCTCCCGCATGCTTGGCCAGCTGAATACCCGCCATGGACACCCCGCTGCCTGCAGCGTGGATCATCACCGTCTCACCAGCGACGAGCCGACCCACTGGAAACAGCGCATGCCATGCGGTGAGGAATGCGGTCGGGAAGCACGCTGCCTGGTGCCAGTCCATCGAATCCGGGATGAGGTGCACATGAGTGTCTGGAGCGAGGCACTGCGACGCGTAGCCACCGTCGATGTTTCCGCCGATGACCCCGAGATCGCCGTAGAGATCGCCACGCCCTGCCAGTTTCGAGCCGTCGGGGACGCCCGCCATGGAAGGATCGACCACCACCCGGTCGCCCACCCTGACCCTGGTCACTGACGCGCCCACAGCACTCACCGTGCCGGCAACGTCCATACCGGCGATGTGCGGGAGCGTGAAGCCCGGCAACGCGTACCAACCGTTGCGCTGCACGACGTCGAGGTGATTCAACGCGGTCGCAGCAACGTCGATGACGACATCACGGTCCCCCGGCTCGGGGTCGGGTACATCGACGTACTCGAACACCTCGGGTCCACCGGGTTGGCGATACAGCAGGGCCTTCACTGGTTCAACTCCTCATGTTCACTATCTGGGGGAAGGGTCAGGTGAGTCCGCGAACGAACGGCTGCGCCAGGGCTCTCGGCTGACGGGTACGCGTGGCGAACACTGCAGTGAAGAACAACGCCACGGCATACGGCAAGGTTGCCGATAGTTGCGCGTTGACGCGATAGCCCAGTACTGGCAAGGTCTGCTGCAAGGCGAAGAAGTAGCCGAACACCAAGCAGCCCACCACGGTGCCGCGAAGCGTCCAGCCACCGAAGATGACAGCTGCGATGGCGATGATGCCCTTCAGCCCGACATGGCCGTTCTCGTAACCATTGATCGAGATCTGACCGAGCACGAGAACACCTCCGCCGAGTCCAGACGTCGCTCCGGCGAACAGGATTGCTTGACGACGACGCTTGTTGACGTGGATACCCGACACATCTGCGGACTGCGGATTGTCGCCGACTGACCGCACCTCCAAACCCCAGCGGGTGCGGAACACCAGCCACCATGCCAACGGCACGATGGGCACCACGAGGTACATCGGCCACGGCTGCCCGAACAGCGCGGTGCCGACGAGTGGCAAGCGCGCGAGCAACGGCACACGGGTGGGCTTGACTACCTGCGTGATCGCCGACCACCGGCTGTCGAGGAACAACGCGAGTCCGAGCACGAACAGGTTCAACGTAAGCCCGACGACGAACTGATCGATCGCCAGTTGGTGGCTGAGGTGTGCCTGCACCAAGGCCACCACGACACCAGCCACAATGCCAGCGATCAGCGCAACCGGCACGTTGTGGCACGACGACCAGGTGACAGCAGATGTGTAGGCGCCGCCGATCATCATCGCCTGGATGGAAATGTTCAGCGTGCCGCTGCGTTCCGCCACCCATTCGCCGATCGCGGCGAACGCAAGCACGACGCCGAAGCGGATGGCCGATTCGTACATCGCCCGCGAACTCGTGACGTCGCCGATTGCGTGGAACAGCGAGGCGATCATGCCGTCACCACCGAAACGATGGGCTCATCGGTGGACACCGGCGCCGGCGGCGGCGAGGTCCGCCGCTCCCACAACGCCAGAATCGCCGGCGGGACCAGCATCGCCAGCACGAGCAACGCCCGGACGACATCGACGATCGAGCGCTCCACGCCAGTTGAGGCGAGGAAGCCTGCGCCGGTACGCAACGCACCGAACACGAACGCAACCGGAATACACATCAACGGTCGGTTCCGCGCGACGAGCGCAACCAGCAGTCCCTCCCAACCGACGTTGTTGGAGAAACCAGGGGTGAGGCGGAAGTTCGCTGAACCGGACGTGAGCATCACCGCCCCGGCAAGACCGGCGACACCGCCGCTGAGCGCCAAGGCCGTTGCGCCGGCAATCACGACGGGTACACCGATGCGCTGTGCCGTACGGGCATTGCGCCCGAGCACTGTCAGGCGGAACCCCCACACCGTGCGATGCAGCACCACCGACACCACGATCGCCAACACCAACGCGCCGACGACGGTCCACGGGATTTCGTTGCCGAACAGGTGAATCCTGCCGATCCGGGTGGAAGTACCGAGCTGCGCGCTCGTCTGTGAGCGATTCGGCTTGTTCGGGTCGGGGTCGAGCAGTAGGAACGTACGCGTGAGCAGATAGCCGGTGCCCTGGGAGGCGACGAACACGAGGAGCAGGGTGGTGATCACCTCCGGTACCTTGCGGCCGAATTTCAACAGCGCTGCCAGCGCAGCCCACACTGCGCCGCCGACGACACCGGCCACCAGACCGGCAACGAGAGCGAACGGTCCGGAGAACGAGGTGCACACCACGGCAGCGGCAGCGGCACCCACCGTCAACTGACCTTCTTGTCCGATGTTCACCAGTCCGGCGCGGGTGGCGATGATCGCTCCCAGCGCAACCACCAACAATGGCGTTGCACCGGCGAGGGTGTCTCCCCAACGTCCGGGTTTCAGGAGCGAACCGTCGAGCAGTGCCTTCAGCACCTTCTGCCACGGACCTCCGGTGATCGCGATCAGCACCGCCGCCAGAGTGAGGGCGATCACCACCGACAGCACATAGAGCCCGACAAGTGCCATGGTGCGCCGGAGCCGCTGAGGGTCAGGACGCGTCATCAGAAGTTCCTCCGGATTCGACAGTGTTCGCAATGCCACCGAGCAGCAGGCCAAGTCGCTCGGAGGTGGCATCGACCCGGTTCAGTTCGCCGATCACTCGCCCGCTGGCAAGGACAACGATGCGGTGAGAAAGGTCGAGGATCTCCTCAAGCTCGGTCGAGATGAGCAGCACACCGATCCCACCCGCTGCCGCCTCCCGAATACGGCCGCTCATGTATTCGATCGCTCCAACGTCCAAACCCCGCGTCGGCTGCGCGGCAACGAGGACCTTTGGATTATTGCTGAGTTCTCGTGCCAGCACCACACGTTGCTGGTTTCCACCAGAGAGGCTTCCGAACGTCGAGTCCGGCCCTGCGCCCACGACGTCGAACTCGCTCATCATCTGCTTCGCGCGCGTCCGTTGTGCCGAGCGCCGGATGAACCCGAAGCGCGACACCCTGCCGATGCGGTCGATCAACAAGTTGTCGGCCACCGTCATATCGAGCACACAACCCGAGTCGTGACGATCCTCCGGGATAATGGCAACACCTGCCCGGGCCATCGCCCCAGCGCGACCAGTCTTCACTGGCGTGCCAGCGACCGTCACCGTTCCATTGTCCAGTGCCACGAGGCTGGCCAATACGTCGCCCAGCTCGCGCTGACCGTTGCCCTCCACGCCGGCGACACCGACGATCTCACCGGCGTGCACATGGATCGACAGCCCGTCGAGCAACAGCACCCCACGACGAGACAACGTCGCTCCATCCACCCGCAGCACTTCTTCTCGGTGTTCGCTGTCCACCGCAACGGCAGCGACGGCGTCCACCACATCGATCGCGCCAAACGCTGCTGCACTGGATCGCAGCGAGACTTCACGACCGACCATTGCCCGCGCGAGCGATGTCGCAGTCGCGGTTCTGGTAGTCGTTCGCTCGACGACGCGGCCTTGCCGCATGATCGTCACGACGTCGGTGGCATGCAGCACCTCGGCGAGTTTGTGACTCACCAGCGCGACGGCGCGCTGCTCGGCTGCCACTGCGGTGCGGAGTGTTGCGAACAACTGCTCGCTCTCTGCTGGTGTCAGGACCGACGTCGGTTCGTCGAGGATCAAGATCTTTGGGTCGCGGCGGAGGCACTTGATGAGTTCGACGCGCTGGCGAAGGCCAGCGGAGAGGTCGCTCACACGCCAATCCGGCTCGAGTACAAGGCCGTAGTGCTCGGCAGTCGCCATCACTTCGTCGCGTGCTGCGCGGCGGTCGAAACGGCGATGATCGCCGAGCAACACGTTCTCCCAGACGGTCAACGACTCGACGAGGCTCAAGTGCTGATGCACCATGCCAATGCCGAGATCGGCCGCCGTCTGTGGGTCGTGGATCACTGTCTCGGCACCTGCGAGTTCGATGGTGCCGCCATCGGGCTGTACGAGCCCGATGAGAATCTTCATGAGGGTGGACTTACCGGCCCCGTTTTCGCCGAGCACCCCATGGATTTCTCCGGGAATGAGCGCGAGGTCGACGTCCTGACAGGCCGTGATCGGCCCGTAATGCTTGGTGATCGAGGAGAGTCGCACCGCAGGGGTGGGCGCCGCCGCGCCCACCCCGTTCGATGCATCAGTGTGATGCGACAATCTCAGCCGCCCGAGTAGGCCTTGCCCTTGACGGCACCGAAGTCGGCTGCAAAGTCGCCAGCTGCGATCTTGGCGAAGACATCAGCCATCGCCGTCGTCTGCTCGGCGGTCGGCTTACAGATCTCGGCACCCGGCTCCGAGTCGACACCAACGTGGAAGGTTCGGGTGTCGCCTTCGTTGAACGTACCGGCGAGGATTTCCTTGAGGATCGTGTCGAGGTAGTCGCCGCCATCGAACTTCACCTGGATGTCGTACTTCACGTCGGTGCGGGCGCAGGCCTTCGACGAACCAGCCGACATGACGATGAGGCCCTTCTCATTGGCCAACTTCACCAGCGGCTCGTGGGCACCACCGAGGTACGGGTAGACAGCAACCGCACCGTTGGTGATCGCACCGTTCAGCGCTTCGGTGGCGCCGGCAGTGTTGTCGAAGTCGTACGGGAAGTTGCCGGTCGGGATGTAGGTCATCGTGTAGCTGGGATCCACAGCCTGGAGGCCGAGTTCGTAGGCCAGGTAGGCCTCCTTCTCGAAGTTCAGGTCGCAGCAACCGATGAACGCAGCCGAGGTTCCGGTGCCCTTGGCCTTCATCAGCAGACCGGTGGCGTAGCCAGCGGTGTAGCTGATCTCCGACGAGTCGTCCTGGCTCTGTGCCAGACCCGGGTCGCTCGGGTAACCGGCGCCGCAGTTGCAGTACCAGAAGATGTCCGGGTACTTCACGACCAGGTCCTTCAACGGGTCAGCGATCTCGCTGGCACCGACGAAGATGGCGTCGACGTTCTGCTCGGCCAGGTTGCTGAGCTCGGTTGCGGCGTTCTCCGTGGCGATGTTGTCCACCACGATCGGAGCCTCGAAGCCATTGTCCTTCGAGATCTGCGTGGCCTTGTCGACAAGCGCCTGGTAGTAGCCGCCATCGTCACGCGGGCCGGCGGCAGCGATTCCGAACTGAACCTTGCCGTCGCCGTTGGTGTCCATGGCGAGTGCGGAGGCGGTGGTGTCCACCGGGCCTTCCGTCGACATGGTTGAATCGTCGGTTGCGGCCGTCGTGGTCGTCGATGACGTGTTGTCGTCGCTGCAGGCAGCGACGAGGATGCTCGCGACAGCCAATGCTGCCAACGCGAAACGGGACTTCTTCATATGGTGGTCTCCCCCAGGAGTATGTAGTGGTGATTCTTCTTGTGGTATTGCACGCTGTCGTGGCAGTTGCGAGAATTCGCCGAGTCGAGGCTCACTTCTTCCTCAACTCATCCACGACAGACTTCTTGTGCCGATACGCAGCACTGAGGGGTTCACCCTCGGCGAGCGCAGCGAGAACAGCAGTTTCTCCGGCCACGTAGCGGCGCGCAGCACCCAGCACCTCATCGAGGTGCTCGGCGCGTATGCGCACACAGCCGGACAGATCAGCGACGACATGGTCGTCGGGGTTGACGGTGATGCCAGAGATCTCCACCGGGCAATCGATCGCGCGAATCTGCGCCATGCCACCCGGCCCGTTGGGGCGGACACCGCTCGCATACACAGGCCGTCCGATGTCGGTCAGGTCGCTGACATCGCGGACCCAACCCTCCACGAGCGTCGCCACGGCATCCTGCCCAGCAGCGGCGGTCGCCAAGATCTCGCCCCAGATAGCTCCGGGAATCGATTCTGCGCCGGCAAACACCAACACCCGCTCGGAGAGGTCGCTGGAGAGCAGGTCGTACATCGCGCCAAATCCCTCACCCGTCGCGGCCGCATACAACTCGACCGTGAGCGCGCGCCCGATGACCGGTTGCGACGCGCCGACCACAGGGTGCAACGGAGGCGTCAGCCAACCGTCCTCACCCCAGAGGCCGAGCACATCGGCAATCGCGGACACGGAAGGAATCGACATCAGACTGGCCAGCCTCCGCGGTAACGCTGCACGAGCCACTTGTTGAACTGGACGTGGCTCGCTTCCTGCCATGAGTAACGACCACGAGCGGCGAAGCGGCTGTGCATACCCCGCTGCGACTTCATTGTCGCGTCCTGATCCTGCTTCACGAAGACCTGCACGCCGGCGTCGCTCATCTCCAGCAGGTAGCTGAACATCGGGTTGTCCAAGGCCGTCGGGTGGAACAGATAGCCGATCTCGACATCGATGGTGTCGGCCGTCTTCGGCCGGATGATGAAGAAGAACGCCTGATCCGGTGCAGTGCCGAAGCAGAGCGTCGGCGGCATGAGTGCGAACGTGGAGCGCTGGCGCTCTTCATCGGTGAGTGCCGGGAAGACGGGCATCAGCGCCTTGGTGGTGGCGTTGAACCCACCATCGATGTGGATGTACCCGTTGGTGCGAAAAATCACGTTCGAATCGGACGTCCAGTCGACCGGGAACGCTGCGAGCTCACTCGGGCAGAAGTCCTGGATGGTGTGGTGCAACTTGTTGGCGTGGTAGCCGTCGTTGAAGTTCTCGAACATCACCTTCCAGTTCCACGGAAGGTCTGTCAGCGTGAAGGTACCCGGACAGACGGTGTTCTCGAGATCGTAGTTGTCGAGGTACGGCGCGTAGGTGGCGAGCGTCGGGGCCAACGGCGCTGCGTCCGGATCCAGGTTCACGAACACGAACCCCTTCCAGACCTCTACCTTCAGGGCGGGCAGCGGAAAGTCCTTCTTGTCGAAATCGACCGTCCGTTCCATTGCCGGCGCACCGAGTAGCCGTCCCGTGAGGTCGTAGCTCCACAGGTGGTACTTGCAGGTGAACTTCGTGCACGTACCGGTCTCGCCATCGTCGACGACCTGCATCCCACGGTGTTGGCAGACGGACGAAAACGCATGCACCTCACCGTCCTTGGCGCGGGCGATGATGACCTGCTCGCCGCTGGCCGTTGTCGCCGCGAAGTAGTTGCCCACCTCCGGAACGCGATCGGCTCGGCCGACGCACTGCCATTCCTTGGCGAAGACCGCTTCCCGCTCGAACTGGAGGAACTCCTCCGACGTATAGATCACTGGCGGCATCGTCAGCGCGTTGGCAACGTCGGTGATCGATGCGTCGAACGATGTGAGCAACTCACTCGTGAGCACGGTGGATGGAGTAGTGGTCATCGCGGTACCTCACTGTGCTGAGGTGCTGTCGTCGACGGGTCGAGCGCGCCGTAGCCGCCGCCGCCGGGGAGTTCCAGCCGTACATGATCGCCTGGTTTGAGCGTCACACGCGCCTGGGTGCGCACGGCCTCGCCGTTCACGGTGAACGACCCGGCTGCACCGGGCTCTCCGCCGAAGATCCCCTCGGGGGGCATCTCCAGCCGGGACGTCACCGCATTCAGTTGCCACGGCCGAGTCGTGTCGACCGTGAACTCGATCGTCTGGCCAAGGCCGCCGATCTGCGCTCCGAGGCCACCGCTGTCGCGGCGGAGTTCCTTGCGCAGGAAGCGGATCGGAGCTGATGCCTCAACGACCTCCACCGGCACGGCGGCGATGCCAGTCGGGTACGAACATGCCGACAGCCCAGACTTCGTCGCCCGTGCACCCACGCCACCGGCATAGGTGAACATGGCGGTGATGAACGGCCGACCGTCATCGTGATTACCGCTGACCTGCATTGTCCAGACGGCACCAGAACCCTCGGCCATCGCGTTGGCGGGACGAATCTGCGCCAACGCCTTCAGCAGCGCGTTGGGGAGGAACATACCCACGACGTGCCGCGCTGTACACGGCTGCGGCGACTTGGCGTTGACGATGGATCCCTCCGGTGCTTCCACCAGGATCGGGGCCAGGCTGCCGTAGTTGTTCGGTAGTTCCGGGTTCAGCACCGACCGCACCGTGAAGGTGGTGTACGCATGCGTGTAGTTCTTGACGACGTTGATCCCGGAAGCACTGGCAGGCGAGGTGCCGGCGTAGTCGACGAGAATCTCGCCCTTCACCGAGTCGACGGTGATGGCGCAGACGATGTCGATGAGGCTGCCGTCAGCGAGGTCGAGCACCGCACTCGCTTCGTACCGACCGGCCGGGAGTTCGCGGATGCTGGCCCTCGTGGCCGCCTCGGACCGGGTGATGATCTCGTCGGAGAGGTCCTCGATACCGTCCAAGCCGTGACGGTCGCACAGTGCACGGAGTCGTTGAGCACCGACCTCACCGCTGGCCATCTGCGCGTGGAGATCGCCAGCCATGTGGTCGGGCTGACGCACATTGCTGAGGATGAACTTCCACACATCATGGTTCCGCTCGCCGGCGATCATCAGTCGGCAGATAGGGATCCAGAGCCCTTCCTCGAACACATCGCGCCCACCGGCGCCGATGCCGTAGCCGCCCACGTCGGTGTGATGGATGGTCGATCCGAAGAATGCGATGATGCGGCCATCGACGAACACCGGACAGAGCACCGTGACGTCGAGCAACTGGCCGGCCGTCTTGTACGGATCGTTGGTGATGAGCACATCACCTTCGATCAGCGTGTCGATCGGGTACTCGTCCAACATCGCCGAAGCCGCACGTGCGAGCGAGTTGATGTGTCCGGGCGTACCGGTGACCGCTTGTGCCACCATCCGACCACGACGGTCGAACACGGCGTTGGCGAGGTCGCCGGCCTCACGCACAATGGGCGAGAAGGCGGCCCGCTGTAACGCACGTGCTTGCTCGTTGACAGTGGCGATGAGGCTCTGCCACAACACCTCGAGCTCGATGGGATCGAACGTCCTCACTTGGCACCTCCACGACTTGTCACGCGGTCAGCGATCAGCGACCCGTCCTCGACGACTCGGGCCGTCCAGCCCGGTCGGATCACTGCAGTGGTCTCTCGCTCTTCGACGATCGCCGGGCCGTCGATGACCTGGTGCAGACCGAGTTCGGTACGGCGGTACACCGGAGTGTCCACCGGGTCGGTGCCACGGGAGAAGCGCACCGGACGGAAACGATGTGGCGTGGCCATCGTCGACCCGACGGTGTAGCGCGGCTCGACCGGCGAGGCCGGAGCGAACGCCGACAAACGCCACGTGACCGCTTCCACGCCTACGTCCGGAATCGTGAGACCGTAGATCCGCCGATAGTCGTCCTCGAACCGGGCCACAACCTCGGCGTAGGTGGACGGCCACTGGTCGCCCTCGCCCACCCAGATGGTGATCTCGTTGCCCTGGCCGATGTAGCGGGCATCGACGCCGTAGCGGAAGCGAATGTCGTCCGCAGCCACACCGGCCGCAGAGAGCACGCGCCGGCCCTCGTCGCGCAGTTCGGTGAGCATCGCATCGCGCTGCTCGAGCAACGCCCCCGGGTGATCGAAGTCGGCCATGGGACGCACCATGCTGCGCGCGAGATCAATGCGCACCGGCGTCACGAGCGTGCCGAACGCCGACAGCACGCTGGCATTCACCGGGAACACGACGCGAGGCGACTCGAGCAGATCGGCGACACCGCAGGCGTGCAACGGTCCGGCGCCACCGAAGGCGAGAACCGTGATGCCGCGAAGATCGGCACCCATCTCCACAGCGTGCATCCGAGACGACGCCGCCATGTTCTGATCAACCAGTTCCTGCACACCTGCAGCGGTGTCGGCGGCCGACAGGCCAAGCTGCGCAGCGACAGACTGCAACGCCGACTCACAGGCCACCAGATCGAGCGGCATGTCGCCACCAAGGAAGAACGAGGCGTCGAGCACACCGAGGAACAGATCGGCGTCCGTGACTGCGGGCTTCGTACCCCCGCGGCCGTAACACGCCGGTCCTGGATCCGCACCGGCCGACTCCGGACCTACCTTCAGCAGACCAAGGTCGTCGACACGGGCCTGGCTGCCGCCACCCGCGCCGATCTCGACGAGGTCGACCGACGGAACAGACACGGGGAAACCCGAGCCCTTCTTGAATCGATAGATGCGCGCGACTTCGAAGGTGTTGGTGAGTTCTGGCTCACCATGTTCGATGAGACACGACTTGGCGGTCGTGCCGCCCATGTCGAAGCAGAGCAGCCGTTCCTCGCCCATGCGCCGAGCGAACCAACTTCCTGCCAGCGCACCAGCGGCCGGGCCGGATTCCACCAAGCGAATCGGCGCCCGAGCGGCATCGTCAGCAGAGACAACTCCGCCGTTCGAGAGCATCATCAGCACCGATCCACCGAAACCTTCGGCGACCAGCCACTTCTGCAGCTCGTCGAGGTATGGCCCGATGATCGGCATCGTGGCGGCGTTGCACGCCGTGGTGATCATGCGTGGGTATTCGCGGATCTGTGGCGAGATATCGGCCGAGATACAGACCGGCACACCGAGTTCGCGACGCAGGTGTTCGGCGATCACACGCTCGTTGGCCGGGTTCGCGTACGAGTTGATCAGGCACACGCCGACGGCTTCGACGCCGGCCGCGCGCAACTGCTCGGTGATCATCACCAGTTCGGCTTCGCTCGGCACCTCAGCCACTACGCCGTGCGGAGAGGTGCGTTCGCTGATCTCGACAATGCGATCGCGCGGCACCGGCGGGGCCGGGAACTCGATCTGCAGGTCGTACATGTCGTATCGGTGCTCGTTGCGGATCAGCAACGTGTCGCCGAAACCAGTGGTGGTAACGACGCCGGCACGACCGATCTTGCCTTCGATCAATGCGTTCGTGATCAGGGTCGTGGCGTGAACGATCGGGGCGGTGATGTCCGACGGCTTCACACCTGCCTTCGCCAGCAACTGCCGCACTCCGGTACGCACACCGTCGAGCGGGGCCGACGGCGTCGTGAGCGTCTTGTCGACCACAACCGTCCCCGACACACCGTCGAACAGGACCACATCGGTGAACGTACCTCCGATGTCGACGGCCATACGCCAGTCGGAACTCACAACTGCACCTCTTCGTTTTGAGACGCATCTTCTGGGCGCCGGGTGATCTTGTCTTCGCGGGGCGGCGAGAACACATCGAGGATCCAGACCTCGTTCAGTTCGTCGTCGCCGATGAAAATGCTGTCGCCGTGCCACACCGTCTGCGGAGCGAGGTAGAAGTCGCCCGCTCCGAGCTGGTGACGGGTGGCGTCGGCCACGTCGCCGATACGGAAGTCGAGTGTGCCGCGCATGATGATGCCCAGCTGCTCGGTGTCGTCGTGCTTGTGGAGGAAGGAACCTTCCACTCCTCCGGAGATGCGCCAGAACCACAGTTCGAGGTTCTCGCCGGTGACGACTCGACGACGAAAGCCGGGCCGGTCGGTCTCGATGAACTCCGACTCATCGAGGAAGTAGACGTAACGAGCGTCGTGCGTGGGCGCGCTCACAGCAGACGCTCCACCATGCGTCGCTCGACATCGTCCAAGTGGGCGACGACAGCTGCATGCGCCTTGCGCGTGTGGCCATGAGCGACCGCATCGGCGATTGCCCGGTGGGCTTCACAAGAGGAACTGATGATCGCGACGACCTCCGCACGGTTGGCCTCGGCATAGAGCAGAGATTCGAACTCACCCGAGCCGAACAACGACGCGAGTGCCTTCGCATGAACTTCGTGCAGCAGGGGGTTTCCGCACGAGCGAGCAAGGAGCGAATGGAACTGGCGATCAATGTCGCGGAACTCGTCGAGCGTCGTCGGCCGCAAGGTAGCCAACTCGGAGATACGAGCCCGCTCCTCGGCCGTCGCCCGCTTCGCCGAGAACTCGGCGATTACTGGCTCGATGACCTGACGTACTTCGAACAACTGCGACACCAACGCCTTGCGGTCGTCACCGGCGAAGTTGATCTCAGGCAGCTGCTCGGCCACGACGGTGCGATTACCACGACGCTCGATGTAGCCGGCAATGACCAAACCTTGGATCGCTTCGCGCACCGAGGTACGAGCAACGCCGAACTCCTCGCACAACACGCGCTCTGCAGGAAGCGGCATTCCAGGAGCAAACTGCCCGTTCTGAATCGCGTCGGCGAGACGCTGGCGGATTTCGGCCGACACGGTGCGCCGAGTCACCGGGTCGAAACTGGCGGAGCTCATGCGAGGCCCACTTCTGCGAAACGACGCATCTCGGCCTCGATGTCCAACGGTTCGATAATGGCTTGGTGCTCGGCAGCACCCCAGAACGCAGCAGGCACGAGCCACATGACTTCGAACTCGAGGCCATCGGGGTCGCGTGCGTACAGGCTCTTGTTGCAGCCGTGGTCACTCATCCCGACAAGTGCACCGGCGGTCTGCAGACGTTCGCTCATCGCCAACAGTTCGGCGAGCGTGGGCACCTCCCACGCCAAGTGGTACATCCCCACCGTTCGCTGACCCGCTTCGCTGGGTGCAGCGCCTTCACCAATGGCAAAGAGTGCAAGGTCGTGATGGTTATCGGACGCTGGTGCCCGCATGAAGACGTAGCCGCCACCCGAATGCTCGATGACTGTCGAGAATCCGAGAACATCGGAGTAGAACTTCTGCGAGCGGCGAGCGTCGCGCACGTAAAGAACCGCATGGTTCAAACGTGTGATCGGCACGTGGATACCCCCTCGGTATCTTCGGCGACACAAGGCCGCCTTGGACTGATGGTCAGACCATAGCGCGATTCGCGGTTCGTCACAAACAGTCTGGGGGTGAGATGTGGAGAGGTCACGAGACGATGCTCACCGGAGAACACATGACCGCGCCAGGGCCTACGCGCCAGTTGCCGCCGAAGGCGCCGGGAGGCACCGAGGTCGGGGTTCATCACCACCGCACGGTAGGAGTGACCCGCTTCGGCGGTGTTTCGGCCAGATTGCCGCGAGGCAACATGTCGGTCTGATCATCAGCCCGCGAGGTCCTTCGCCACAGAGCCGGCAGAAGTTGCCAACGCGGCGCCATCTCCCAACGGGAATACGCCCGCCACCCGCGTTCGGGTGACCTCGGCCGACGGCATTGTCGCCGCCTGCGGACCGATCACCACTTCGGACCTCATCCAGCGCACGTCACCGTTGGCCCCCGCGCCCGAAGGGGCGCCCTCGCCGAGCACGAGTTCATGATCGAGGATCACTCCCCCGCCCAACACCACCCGCTGGTGCAGCGCCAGCAGTCCGGAACGTTCCTCATGACGGCCGAGGAGCACCGCCTCCGACCACCGCACCCGCGCTCCGCCGGCGACCTCGAGCAGCGTCGTCGACCGATGATCGCTACCGACCACACTGATCATTGGCTGTGTCTCCCAATCGAGCCGTGCACCTTCACCAACACACACCACAGTACGCAGCGATGAAGCGGCGCCGGACGACCCGGGCTGGGCAAGCATCGCTGCGACCGAGCGCACGACGACGTCGGTGCCAGGTCCGACGATCAGCGTGAGCGCCAGGTCGTCGCCTCCGAGGGGACCCGCGGCGCCACCCAGCAGCAACAGGGTCAGCACCTCGCTGGCACCGTCCACCCGCACCAGCAACGGGACCTCACAATGCATCGCAGTGACGACCGACCGTCCACGCGCGTCGAGTTCCACTTCCACCGTGGTGCTGGCGTACATGACGGCAGTTCAGCGGCCGTCAGCGCGCCAGCGCGCGATCTGTGCCCGCACCCAGGCAGCGACCTCGACCGCTCCGACGGGCTCGACCAGCGATGTGAAACAGATCGGCAACTCACCGCGTCGGGCCTTCGCGTCGCGGTCCATCACACCGAGGTCAGCTCGCACCAATGACGCGAGATCGGTCTTGTTGATCACCAACAGGTCGGCGGTGGTCACACCAGGGCCGCCCTTGCGCGGCACCTTGTCGCCGCCGGCGACGTCGATCACGAAGATCTGCTTGTCCACCAGGGCGCGGCTGAAGATGGCCGTGAGATTGTCGCCGCCGCTCTCGATGATCGTGAGGTCGACCGGTGCGTGAAGCGCCTCCAACTGTTCTACAGCGTCGAGATTCGCGGAGATGTCGTCGCGGATCGCAGTGTGTGGGCACGCCCCAGTCTCCACCGGGACGATGCGATCGTCTGCCAGCACCGCCATCCGCCGCAGCGCCTCAGCGTCCTCCGTGGTGAAGATGTCGTTGGTGACGACCACGGTGCTGAACTCAGTGGCCAGCAGCCGACACAAGGCGGCGACCAACGCCGTCTTGCCGCTGCCGACCGGACCACCGATCCCGATACGCAGCGGCCGCGTACCGGGAACACCGAACGCCCACATCGTGTCGTCGGGGAGTCCGTCGTGGTGGCCGTGCGTATGCCCGTCGATCGTGTGGTCGTGGGGAACACCGGGTTGATGATCAGGAGGCAAAGAGCCTCACCTCCCATGTTGCGTGGTGCTCGGCGAGGATGTCGGCGAGCAGGCTGTTGTTGGCGGGAAGGGCATCGGCCGGGCCGAGCGCTCGCGCAGTCGCTTCTGCGGCCAACCGCTCGAGCAGTGGCGTGCGGTTCGCCGCAATCGCCTGCACATCGAACGGGTCGAGGCCGAGGAGTCGAACCGCCGCCGTCGTGACTGCTCCCACCAGATGGTGCAGCGAACACAGCGCCGCGTCCGCAGGAGTCAGACCGGCGGCAGCGGCCGTCGCGCCCAGAGCAACCGATTGCATCGGCCCTTCCCAATGGAGTGAGCGCAGTTCACGTGCCGGCAGCGACGGCCATGCTCGCTCTGCGGCGCGCAGCAGTTGGCGACCGAGCGTGCGACTCACCGCTCGCAGCCGCGGCGATGGCGTCCGCGCAGCCAGCTCTCGATCGAGATCGACCCACACTGCGCCCGGCATACACGCTGCAGCGGCGAACGCCGCCTCGGTGATGCCAATCGTCGCCAAGCGACCGTCGATGAAGTTCGAGAGGTCGGCCAACGACAACAGGTCGCCCCTCGCATGCGCTGCTTCGACGCCGTTGCTGTGGGCATGCGCGCCGGTAGGAAATCGGCTGTCCGCAAGGAGGAGCAGTGCTGCGCTGGTCATTGCTGCGGCTCAGAACAGGAAGTAACGCTGCGCCATCGGCAGACGGTCCACCGGTTGTTCTTCGACCAGGTCGCCGTCGATGCGCACAGCGAACGTGTCGGGATCCACCTCGATACGCGGCATCGCGTCGTTCTGCGGCAGGTCGGCCTTCCCTCGGCGGCGTGTGTCGGCGGAGGCGACGAGACGCCGCTGCAGACCCAGGCGGTCGGCGAGACCGTCGTCGAGCGCCGCCTGTGCGACGAACGTCAGGCTCGTTGCCGCGGCGACGCGCGGCATCGCGCCGAACATCGGCCTGGCGAACACCGGCTGCGGAGTGGGGATCGAGGCATTCGCATCGCCCATCGCGGCCCAGGCGATGAACCCACCCTTGAGCACCGCATGCGGACGCACGCCGAAAAACTTCGGCTCCCACAGCACGAGGTCGGCCAGCTTGCCCACCTCGATCGAACCGATCTCTCCCTCGAGGCCATGGGCGACTGCCGGACAGATGGTGTACTTGGCGACGTACCGGCGTGCTCGGTGGTTGTCGGCAACGCTGTCGCCGGGCAGCGAGCCACGACGCAACTTCATCACGTGCGCCGTCTGCCATGTGCGCAGGATGACCTCGCCGACACGACCCATCGCCTGCGAATCGCTGCCGATGATTGAGACGGCACCCATGTCGTGCAACACATCTTCGGCGGCAATCGTCGACGGCCGGATTCGACTCTCGGCGAACGCCAGGTCTTCGGGCACCGATGGGTTCAGGTGGTGGCACACCATCAACATGTCGACGTGTTCGGCCAGCGTGTTGACAGTGTGTGGACGTGTCGGGTTGGTGGACGACGGCAGAACGTTCGGCAGCGCAGCGACCGTGATGATGTCGGGCGCGTGGCCACCCCCAGCACCTTCGGTGTGGTACGTGTGGATCGAGCGACCGGCGATGGCGGCGAGCGTCGACTCGACGTACCCCGCTTCGTTCAGCGTGTCGGTGTGGATCGCCACTTGCACGCCTGCGCGCTCCGCAACGGTGAGGCAGGCATCGATCGCCGCTGGGGTCGTACCCCAGTCCTCGTGCAGCTTGAACCCGCCAGCACCGGCCAGCACCTGCTCGTGCAACCCGTCGAGCGAAACCGTGTTGCCCTTACCGAGCAACACCACGTTCACCGGCATCCCGTCCATTGCCTCGTGCACCCGGGCCAGGTTCCATGCACCCGGCGACACCGTCGTCGCTTTCGTACCTTCTGCTGGGCCGGTGCCACCGCCGATGATCGTCGTGATGCCGGACGCCAATGCCTCGTCGACGATCTGCGGGCAGATCAGGTGCACGTGGCAGTCGATCGCACCTGCCGTGAGAATGCGGCCATTGCCCGACAGCACCTCGGTCGATGGTCCGATTACGAGTGCCGGGTGGACACCGCTCATCGTGTCCGGGTTGCCCGCCTTGCCGATACCCACGATCCGGCCATCGCGAACTCCGACGTCGGCCTTCACGACACCCCAATGGTCGAGGATCAACGCACCGGTGATCACGAGATCGGGGGTTCCCTGAGCGCGGGTACGCGCCGATTGCCCCATCGATTCACGGATGACCTTGCCCCCGCCGAACACGGCCTCGTCGCCACCTGCCGACAGGTCCTGCTCCACCTCGATGAACAGGTCGGTGTCGGCAAGACGCACGCGGTCGCCCGTGGTCGGGCCGTACAACTGCCGGTACCGAGCTCGCGAGATCTCAACCATCGAGCCGCCCCCTCACGTCACCGCGAAAGCCGAGAACGATGCGTTCGCCGCCGAACGGCACGAGCGTCACATTCCGATGCAGCCCCGGCTCGAAGCGCACCGACGTGCCAGCCGGAATGTCGAGCCGCATACCACGCGCTGCAGTGCGGTCGAACTGTAGCGACGGGTTCGCTTCAGCGAAGTGGTAGTGCGAGCCGACCTGCACCGGGCGGTCGCCGCCGTTGACGACAGTGAGCTCGACGGTCGGCATCCCGGCGTTGAGCGTCATCATCCCGTCGGGTCCGAGGACCTCCCCGGGGATGATGGCCACGTGGCGTTCGGTGCTCATCGGATCGGCCGGTGCAACGTCACCAGCTTGGTGCCGTCGGGAAACGTCGCTTCCACCTGCACCTCATCGATCATTTCGGGGATGCCCTCCATCACGTCCGCGCGCGACAGCACGTTGCGACCGGCATCCATCAGATCGACGACCGTGCGCCCGTCGCGCGCCGCTTCGTATACCCACGAGGTGAGCAGCGCGACGGCTTCCGGATAGTTCAACAACAGACCGCGGGCACGGCGCTTCGCCGCAACCTCCCCAGCAACATGAACGAGTAGTCGCTCCTGCTCGTGCGGCGACAGATGCATGCGGGCATCGTAGGTGCCCCGCTGTTACCGAGTTGTTTCCTGTGCGTGCGTGCAGCGAGCTGAGTGCGTCAGGTCAGCAGCATCTTCAAGGCGACCGCCACACCGAAGGTGATGACGACACCGCGCAGCACTTTGGCGTCGAGGCGGCCTGCCAGCGTTCCGCCGAGGTGCCCGCCCACGAGGCTGGCCGGAGCCATGACGGCGACAAACGCCCACTCGACCTTGCCGGAGAACACGAAGAACGCCGCCGCCACGATGTTGATCGTGAACGACAACAGCGTCTTCAGCGCGTTCAGCTTCGACAACTGCTCATCGAGCAGCAGCCCCAACACGGCCAGCAACATGATGCCGAGGCCGGCCCCGAAGTACCCGCCGTAGACCGCGCTGGCGAACACGCCGAACATCAACACCGGCGGGGCATCGCTGTGCACGTGGGTGCGGTCGGCGAACACCCGACGCTTGATCGCATCCTGGAATCCGAGGAGCGCACAGGCGGTGAGGATCAGCACCGGCACCAGATTCCGGAACACCGAATCGGAGGTGAGCACCAGCAGCACCGATCCCAGCAGGCCACCCACCCCCGCAGCGGGGAGCAAGCGGCGGGCACGGCGACGCTGATCCGCCAAGGCCGAGCGCTGCGCGTAAGCGCCACCGAAGTACCCGGGGCACAGCGCCACGGTGTTGGTGACATTGGCGTGCACCGATGGCACACCAATGCCGATCAGCACGGGGAACGACACGAGGGTGCCGCCACCAGCGACCGAGTTGATACCGCCGGCCACGAATGCAGCGGCACCAGCGGCGACGAGATGGAGAGTTGACGGCACAGTGCTCCTGAGTGCGAGGACGACGAATGTACCGGTGGACTGTCTCGGCTCAGACGCGTTTCGTGACGAAGACCGGGATCAGACGATCGGTCTTCGTCTGGTACTCGGCGTACTCGGGGTACACCGCGACCGAGCGATCCCACCACTGGGCACGTTCATCGCCATCGACTTCACGCACGACGACATGGTGCGGCGCCGGGCCGTCCTGCACCGCCACTTCATCGGGGTGAGCGCGCAGGTTCCCCGCCCACTGCGGGTCGGTGGGCGCGCCACCCATCGACGCGACGAGGGCGTATTCACCCTCGTGCTCGACCCGGATCAGTGCGATCTTGCGCACGGCGCCCGACTTGGCGCCACGCATGGTGACGATGACGACCCCGACATCACGCCCCTCGACCACGTTGGCCGCGGTGCCACCCGAGGCCTCATAGGCCTCCACCTGTCGACGGGTGAAACCCACCTTGCCCGGAATGTATTCGCCTTCGATCGTCATGATCCCCCTTCGGCAGGCGAGGGTAGTCGGCGGCAGGCCAGAATTTGGGTGAGTTGAAGTCCAACGATCCGCTCCCCCTGTTCGTCGCCCGGGTGGCCACACAAAGTCGCTCGCGGCAGGAGGCGGCTACATTCACGCCCATGTCTGCACGCCGCACTCTCACTTCGCTCATGGCACTCGCCGCCGTCACACTGCCGCTGACGCTCACTGCATGTGGCGATCTCCCGGTCGACACAACCGCGTCCGTCCCCGCTGGCTCCACACAGCACGTCATCAGCGTCAACCTCACCTCGGTCGACAAGGTGATCCACGCGTTCGGCACTGACGGTGCCAAGGTCGCTGGCGCCAACCATCTCACCGGTGATGGCACCGACTCCGACGGGTCCAAGGTGCAGGTGGAATACTTGGCCCTCGTCGACTACGTCAAGGGCAGCGGTTCCTTCGATGGCATCGTCACCTTCACGTTCGCAGATTCGTCCACCATCACTGCTCGCACGAACCCGGGCGTGACGGTGGCCACCGCGTCAGCAACCTCGTTCGACAGCCCGATCGTGGTGCTGGGCGGCACGGGTGCGTTCCTCAACGTTGCGGGGTCTGGACGGTTCACCGGAACGCGCACCACCGAACTCGGCGGTGCCGTGCAGTCGAAGTACACGCTCGCGATCACCACCACCTGAGGCCCGCCGCAGCTGCGACGACGTGTCACGCTGAGATGAATGACACGGTGATCGTACGAGTACCGCCGTTCGAGACGATCACGTAGCTAGCGGTGTAAACACCTGTAGGCACGGGGCCAGCGGTGTACACGCTGAGCGACACCGTGCAGGACTGTCCAGACACCAACGTCTTTCCCTGGCAGTCGACCGCGGGCGCGAAGAAGTACTGGTGTGCGCCCGAGTAGTCGAGACTCGAGAAACTCAACGAGCCGCTGCCCGTGTTGGTGATGTTGAATACAGCCGAATCGCTCGGCACCGACGGATCCGGAGTGCCGAAGTCGTGCGAGCTCGGCGACACTGCGAGTGTGGGCGCGGCCGCAGCCGTCGTCGTCGTCGCTTTCGCCGTCGTCACCGGGACCATCGCCGTGGTGGCCGGCTGCGTTTCCACCACTGCACTGGTCGACGAAGCAGCGGTGTCGCCGGGACCCTTGGGGCCGAACGCTCGAATTGGCTGTACGAAGTGACGTACGAAGCGTTCGGCGTTCGCCTCGGGTTCGCTGCCTTTTTGCAGCGACACCCACCCAGTGAACCCAGGGCTCGAGGACGACCAGTAGGGAAACCCGGTATAGGTGACCCTCATCCGTACGTTGCTCGTATACAGCGTCTTCAACTCGCTCAGGTTCGGCAGATACCAATCGTCGAAGGTTCGTCCCGCGTACGTGTTCTCGTACACCAGAGCCGCATCAGCAGCACCGACGCCGCACTCGCTCAACAGTAGATCGCTGTTTGCTGCGCCACCTCCAAGAAGATCGCTCAACTGCGAAGCAACGCCTGGCAAGAACTCACACCCGAAATCGGGAAACATCGACTCTCCGACGGGTGCTGCCTCGAGATACGTCCCCCACGGCTGAGGTGTAGGTGCTACGTAGAACACCACACCCCCTCCAGGGCCGGTATTTCCGACCACGCACGTGGCTCCCCCAGCACAGCTGGTCGCTGGGGCGACCAGAGTCGCGGTCGTAGTCGTGGTCGATCCCCACAGGGGTGTGCTGCTGGAACACGCTCCCGCCAGCGAGGCTGCCGCAAGAACGGCGACCACTGTTCTGCGTACTCGATGTACTCCCACCGCTGTCCCCCATAGCCTCACACAGCGCGACAGGATAGCCACACAGTATGTGACATTATTACCGACAGCACCCACCAGTGATGCCTTCTGTCGGCGAGAGAATCACCAGTGCGAGGGGTGGGACTCGAACCCCGGTGTTGGACTGTGGTCCGACACCGGGCGTTTCCGCTCCGTGAACCCATCTCAGGGGTCGGTGGTCATCCCTCCAGGAGCGATTGTTTCCACGTGCGCAGGCGCGTGTGCGACTCACGGTCGGCGCCCACCCCTTCACCGCGCCCATCGGGCTGGAGCCGGAACGTCAACAGGAACGAGAAATCGTCGAAGCGAACCGCCCCGTAGCGGGCATCGGCATGAACGGCTGGGCCGGCGCGCCACAGGAGATACCTCCCAATCCGTCGCACATAGCCCGCTTCCTCCCCGAAGTCGTCACCGAGGGAGCGGATCCCTGCGGGCGCCTCGATCCAGCGGGAGGCGACGATGCGGGAGTCTCGCTGAGGGAGGTCGGGCAGCTCATCGGTGTGCACGTCGTGGTCGACGGGCCGTCGCTGCTCGGCGGGCGTGGCCATCAGTCCTCCTCACCACCGTCGCCGTCGCCGACCGCGTCGCCGAGCCTGGCGAGGAGTTGATCCCGGATCGAGACACCCGGCTCGCGAGCCTTGTCGCCGGTGACTCGCCACCCGTGCCGGCTGGAGTAGAGCAACGGCGGCTCCTTGAGACGGCCTTCACCATGGGCGTCGATGCGGGCGAACACCAACATGTGGTCGAGCATCGGCACGGTCTGGAACACCGCGCACGAGAACCACGCGATGCAGTTCGGCACCACGGGATGGCCGTCAGATTCCTGGAGGAACTCGGGGACGACGTAGCGGAACTTGCGGCCGGGATAGCTGAAGTACTGGCCCTCGGTGATCTGATCGGCCGCCAGCAGCGACACCGTGAACCGTCCGCTTCGTTCGATCAACGGCCAGGTGTCGTGCTTCGGAGAGACCGACGCCATCACCACGGGCTCCTCGAAGGACACCTGCGACACCCAGTGCGACGTGTAGGCACGGGTCACCCCATCGTGCGAGGCGGCCACCACCTGCACACCCTTGATCATCTGGCCGAGGCAACGCTTGACAGCCGGGTCGATCATGCCGCCCAGTGTGCCCCGACAACACCGTCGTTCGGGTCAACCAGTGCCCGAGGTGGGACTCGAACCCACATGCCGTGCTGCTGCCTGTCGGCGAGAGAGTAACCAGTGCCCGAGGTGGGACTCGAACCCACATGCCCTTTCGGACAACGGATTTTGAGTCCGTCGCGTCTGCCATTCCGCCACTCGGGCGAGTGACCTCGTTGAGGTTAGCGGCGCGGCCGTGAGGCTGACACTGCAACTTTGGTGACCCTGTTACTGGGGTACCCGTGGGTAACCGTCTAACCTGCACGAATCATGCTTGCGTTCACCTTCCCCGGCCAGGGCTCTCAGCGGCCGGGTATGGGTCGGCCCTGGGCCGACCACGAGAGCTGGGAACTCGTCCAAGAGGCGTCGGACGTCGCTGGTCGCGATGTCGCCCGACTGCTGCTCGACGCAGACGCCGATGAGTTGCGCGACACGCGCAACGCCCAACTGACCACATTCGTGTCCAGCCTGATGGTGCTCGATGCCGTCGAACGCCTGGGTATCGAGCCCAGCTTCTGCGCTGGCCACAGCCTGGGCGAATACACCGCGCTCACCGCTACCGGCGTGCTGGGCTTCGACGAAGGTGTGCGCCTCGTCTGCGAACGCAGCGATGCCATGCACCAAGCCGGGATCGACAACCCGGGCACCATGAGCGCCGTGCTCGGCCTTGAAGACGATCAGGTGGATGTCGCCTGCCGCCGGGCCGACAGCGATGTGTGGGTGGCCAACTTCAACGCCCCTGGTCAGGTCGTCATCGCTGGTTCGGCCGAAGGTGTGGCCAGGGCCTCGGCCATCGCCAAGGAACTCGGCGCCAAGAAGGTCATGCCACTGCAAGTTGCCGGCGCATTCCACACCCCCTTCATGGTCCCCGCCCGCGACCGGCTGCGCAAAGCGATCGCCGAGGCCAACCCTCGCGACAGCGAAGTTCCGGTCGTCTCCAACGTCGACTCGGCCGCGCACAGCAACGGTGAAGAGTGGAGCAACCTGCTGTCGGCACAGCTCAGCAGTCCCGTGCGCTGGAAGCACACGCTGCTCACCCTCGCCGAGTTGGGTGTCGTCGACTTCGCTGAGCTGGGACCGGGCAACGTGCTCACCGGGATGGCCAAGCGCACGCTCGACAACGCGCGCACCATCTCTGTGGCGTCACCGGACGACCTCGACAAGTTGCTCGAGTGGGTCAACGCCGGTGGCCCACTGGCCGCACAGGAAGTGCACGAAGGCGAGCACCTGTTTGCCGTTGAACGACTCGTGGTCAGCCCGTCGGCAGGTGTGTTCGCCCCGATCGGCGGCGTCGACGACGGCGCCCTGATCGAGGTCGGCACCGTGCTCGGCCACATCGGCGACACCGAGGTGCGCTCCCCCTTTGGCGGAATCTTGCAGAGCTACATCGCCGTCGCCGGCGAGCGCGTCACCCTGCGCCAACCCATCGCCTGGCTGAGGACGGTCTGATATGCCCGCAATCCCTTCCGGAGTACGAGGTGCCGTCATCACTGGTTGGGGCACGGCCCTACCGCCCAAGGTGCTCACCAACTACGACTTGGAGACGATGCTCGACACCACTCACGACTGGATCGTCGAACGCAGCGGCATCCATCAGCGTCACGTCGGCGGCACCACTGCAGGTCTGTCCGTCGAGAGCGGTCGCAAAGCACTGGACATGGCCGGCATCGACCCATTGTCGATCGACGCACTTGTCCTCGCCACCACCACCCCTGATCGCTGCGTGCCTGCCACGTCCGCAACGGTGCAGCAGGCCCTAGGCCTCAAGTGTGGAGCATTCGACGTCAACGCTGCGTGCAGTGGCTTCGACTACGCGTTGGTGCAGGCCCACGGGATGATCGCGCTGGGCGCCAAGAAGGTGTTGTGCATCGGCACCGACACCCTCTCCCGAGTCACCGACTGGACGGATCGCAACACCGCCGTGCTGTTTGCCGACGGCAGTGGCGCGGTGGTGCTGGAGGCAGTGGAAGGCCCGGGCCAGCTACTGGGCTGGGACCTCGACGCCGACGGTTCCGCAGAGAAGTACCTCTATGCCGAACTCGGCGGCTGTATCCAGATGGAAGGCAAGGAAGTCTTCCGCCGCGCCGTGCGCATCATGGTTGATTCGGCCAGCAAGTCGATGAACCACGCCGGCGTTACCGCCGATCAGATCGCACTCGTCGTGCCCCACCAGGCCAACATTCGCATCATCGAAGCGGCCTGCAACCGCCTCGGCATCCCGATGGAGCGGGCCGCCGTGGTGCTTCAGAACACCGGCAACACCTCGTCCGCATCGATCCCGCTCGCGCTCTGCGACGCCCTGGATCACGGCCGCGTGCAACCTGGCGACCTGGTACTGCTCGTCGGCTTCGGTGCCGGTATGACCGCCGCCAGCATGATCCTGCAGTGGGGCGGCCCGGGCGGAGATTCGAAGGTCCTGACATGAGTCGTGTCGTGCTCATCACCGGCGGCTCGCGCGGCATCGGCCTCGCCTGCGCGCAACGGTTCAAGGATCTCGGCGACCAGGTCGCCGTCACCTACAACTCCTCGCCCCCGCCAGACGGCTTCTTCGGCGTCAAGTGCGATGTCACATCGGTCGAATCGGTCGAGGCAGCCTTCGCTGCCGTCGAGGCCGAGTTCGGTCCGGTGGAGGTGCTGGTGTCGAACGCCGGCGTCACCAAGGACGGGCTGCTGTTGCGCATGAGCGAGACCGACTTCACGTCGGTCATCGACGCCAACCTCACCGCCGCGTACCGCGTCACCAAGCGCGCATCACAAGGTATGTTGCGCGCCCGCAAGGGCCGCATCGTGCTCGTGTCATCCGTCGTCGGGTTGCTCGGCTCCGCCGGTCAGACCAACTACGCCGCGTCCAAGGCCGGCCTGGTGGGCTTCGCCCGCTCGGTCGCTCGCGAACTCGGATCACGCAGCATCACATGCAACGTCGTCGCTCCCGGTCCTGTGGCCACCGACATGACGGCCTCACTCGGCGAGAAGCGTCTGGCCGAACTCACCTCGATCGTGCCATTGCAACGGATGGCCACGCCCGAGGAAATCGCCGGTGTGGTGGCGTTCCTCGCCTCCGCCGACGCCGCCTACATCACCGGGGCAGTCATCCCGGTGGACGGCGGAATGGGCATGGGTCACTGAGCCAGCCCACTCGCTAATATTTCAAAGACCCCAAACAAGGAGATACCCCCGTGGATCAGGAACTGTTCGCCCGCTTCAAGAAGTGCGCCGTCGAGGTGCTCTCCGTGTCGGAGGACAAGGTCACCTACGAGGCCAAGTTCGGTGACGACCTCGACGCCGACAGCCTCGACCTCGTCGAGTTGATCATGGCGCTCGAAGAAGAATTCGGCGTCGAAGTACCCGAGGAAGACCTCGAAGGCGTCGAGACGGTCGGCCAGGCCTACGACCTGGTCGTCGGCAAGCTCTGATGAAGGGCGCCGGTCGGCGCGTCGCCATCACCGGCTACGGCGTCGTCGCACCCTGCGGTATCGGCAAGGAGGCCTTCTGGGCCGGGCTCAACGGGCCCGGCGTCACCAGTGGGCGGGCCATCGAGATCCCCGACTGGGACCCGACGCCGTATTTCGCCAACCCCAAGGAAGCCCGCCGCGCTGACAAGGTGGAACAGTTCGCGGTCGCTGCGGCAGCGGAGTGCTTCGAACACGCCGGTCGCCCCACTGCCGAGGCCAGTCGCTTCGGCACCGTGTGGGGTACCGGCGTCGGCGGCCTGCGTTCCATCCAGGAACAGATCGAGGTGCTCATCGAGAAGGGCGAACGGCGTGTGTCGCCGTTCCTCGTCCCGATGATGATGCCCAACGCCTCGGGCGCAGCCATTTCCATGCGCTATGGCTTGCAAGGGCCCAACGAGACCGTGTGTACCGCGTGCGCTGCCTCCACACACGCCATCGGCTATGCAGCCAGGCTCATCGCCTGGGGCATGATCGACGCATGCATCACCGGTGGCAGCGAAAGCGCCGGCTGCACGATCGGCACCTCGTCGTTCGGCAACATGACGGCGCTCAGTTCCAGCGGCGCCAGTCGCCCGTTCTCCCCCGAACGCGACGGGTTCGTGCTCGGTGAGGGCGCCGGCGCACTGATGCTCGAAGAGTGGGAGTCAGCCGTCGCTCGCGGGGCGAACATCGTCGGTGAAGTACTCGGCGCCGGCAGCAATGCCGATGCCCACCACATCACCGCACCGGCCCCCGGTGGCACCGGAGCGATCGCGTGTATGAACCTCGCGCTCGCTGATGCCGGCCTCACACCTGCCGACATCCGCCAGATCAACGCCCATGGCACGTCCACGCCGCTCAACGACGCGGCCGAGGCAGCGGCTGTCGCCGCAGTGTTCGGGCCCGGCGCCGTGCCGGTCACGTCCACCAAGGGCGTCACCGGCCATGCACTCGGCGCTGCTGGCGCGCTCGAGGCGGTCGCCCTGTTGCTGTCGATGCAGAAGGGGCTCATCCCACCCACGGCCGGCACCACGCAGCTGGACGAAGGGTTCGAGATCGACGTCGTGTTGGGCCAGGCCCGTCCGTGGACACCCGGCCCGGCGATGTCGAACAGCCTCGGCTTCGGCGGCCACAACGGCAGCATCATCCTCGGCCCGCCGCGCTGAGTCGCGCTGAGTTCGCTCGGTCTGGGCAGGTTCAGCTCCGGTTTCCGGGACTGAACCTGCCCAGAAGTCGTTGTGGGACGGATCCTTCCCAGAAACCGAACGGGCTCAGACGTTGACGAACACGAACATCAGCTCGCACTCGCAGGCGACCTCACCGTTGAGGATCGCCGTGCCAGCGCCCTTGCCTGCCCGGCTGGACATGCGGGTGAGTTCGACACGCAGCTCCAGCGTGTCCCCAGGAACCACCTGACGGCGGAAGCGAGCACCGTCGAGGCCGCCGAACAGCGGCAGCTTGCCGGCGTACTTGCCATCGGACAGCACAGCGATGGCACCCATCTGCGCGATTGCTTCGCACATCAACACACCGGGCAACGTGGGGCGCCCCGGGAAGTGCCCGGCGAAGAACCACTCGTCGCCGGTGAGGTGCCACAGGCCGGTGCCAGAGACACCCGGTTCGAGCGCAATGACCTCGTCGACGAACAGGAACGGCGGACGGTGCGCCAACACCGATGCGGGAGACGGAAACTCGCTCATACCCCCAGGGCCTTGAGCAGGTTGAGCGGCGTGTCCTTCGGGCTGATCTTGTACCAGGTGTGCTCGACCTTGCCGTCGGCGCCGATGAGGAACGCCGAACGCTCGATACCCATGTATTCCTTGCCGTAGTTCTTCTTCAGCTTCCACACACCGAACGCCTCGGCCACGGCGTGTTCGGTGTCGGCCAGCAACGGGTAGCCGAGTTCGTACTTCTCGTCGAACTTCAACTGCGCGCCCGGCTTGTCGGGGCTGATACCGATGATGACGGTGTCACCCACCTGCGCCGCCACGTCGCGCAGACCGCAGGCCTGTTGTGTGCAACCGGGCGTGTTGGCCCGCGGGTAGAAGAACACCAGCACCCGGCGACCCGTGAAGTCCTTGAGGGTGACGGTGTTGCCGTGCTGGTCGGAGAGCGAAACGGCGGGGGCGGCGGATCCTGGGGTGAGCACGGCGGAAGTCTAGCGATGCCCGTCTCGGCTCTCCGGGTGCTGGAGTTCCTCAGCAACTGGAGAGGATTTCGTGACACCCGGGCGCCGCATCACGCACGACGCTGGCCGTGGCCGTAGAAGGCCCCGCGGGGCCGAGCGTGAGCGTGGTAGTGGGTAGGAATCGACCGCATGTTCTCGTCCACACGATGCTCGTACCGGTAATAGGCAGTCACCGCTTCGTCCAATCGATCGAGCAGAACGGCCCGAATCTCCTCAGGGGGGTTCGGGTCGTGCCGTTTCCAGACCACCATCGGTGTACCGCAGGCCTCACATTCGGCCACCCAGCACACGTCGTCCTCGAAGAACCATTCCGTGGTCTTGGCCGCTTCGCACAACTCGCACTCGGCGTCGAACGCCGACGGGGTTGCGCTGCCGATCCCCATGCTCACTCGTCGATCGCCCGCCGTACTTCGGCGATGTACTCGCCCACCGCGTCCGCGCCGCCTTCGATGAGACGGCGCACTACCGAGGCGCCCATGACCACACCGTCCGCAACCTGCACGGCCTCCTTGGCCTGTGCCGCGTTGGAGACACCGACACCGATGAGCACCGGCACGTCGGTGACGGCCTTGAGCCGCACCGCCAAGGCTGCAGCCGTTGCCGCCAACTCTGTGCGCTCGCCGGTGACACCCAGCAGACCGACCGAGTACAGGAACCCACGCGAGCGGGCAGCGACACGCGGCAAACGCTCGTCGGGCGCCGTCGGTGCGGCCAGCATCACCGTCTCGATACCGGCAGCATCGGCAGCCGCGCACCACGGCCCGGATTCCTCGAGCGGCAGATCGGGAACGATCGCCGCCACGACACCCGCACTGCGTAACTGGGCTGCGAAGCGCTCGTGGCCCGCATGGTGCACCGTGTTGTAGTACAGCATCACTGCGATCGGGACACTCACATCGAGCGAACGCACCTCGTGCAGGATGCTCACCGGGGTGGCTCCACCCTCCAACGCCGCTTGCGAGGCTTGCTGGATGATTGGGCCGTCCATCACCGGGTCGCTGAACGGGATGCCGATCTCGATCGCATCGGCTCCGGCAGCGGCACAGGCACGAACGGCGTCCTGCCACCCGGGGTATCCACCCGTGATGTACGGCACCAGCAGTTTGCGACCCACCGCCCGCTTGGCGCGGAACTCGGTCTCCATGACCCCGTACGGGGTGTTCGGTGCGGTGCTCACTTCGACAGCACATCCATCATCTGGGCAACATCCTTGTCGCCACGGCCGGACAGATTCATCAACACGGTCTGCCCCTGCATGGTGGGCGCGGCACGCACGATCCAGGCCACCGCGTGTGCGCACTCCAGTGCCGGGATGATGCCCTCGGTGCGGGCCATCAACTGGAACGCGGCGATCACCTCGGTGTCGGTGACGTTCGGGTACTCGGCCCGACCGATGCTTGCGAGATACGAGTGCTCGGGACCGACACCCGGGTAGTCAAGGCCAGCAGAGATGCTGTGTGCTTCCTGCACCTGGCCGTACTCGTCCTGCATGAGATAGCTGCGCATACCGTGCACCACACCCGGCTGGGCACGGCTGACGGCGGCGCCACCTGCGGGCTCGACGCCCACGAGGCGGCTGCGGTCGTCGACGAACCCGCTGAAGATACCGATCGCGTTCGAGCCGCCTCCCACACAGGCGACCACCACATCGGGGACATCGCCGAACTCTTCGATGCACTGCGCCCGCGCTTCTTGGCCGATGACCCGGTGGAACTCGCGCACCATCCACGGATACGGGTGCGGGCCCATAACTGAACCGAGGCAGTAGTGGGTGGTCTCTACCGTCGCCACCCAATCGCGCATGGCCTCGTTGACGGCGTCCTTCAGCGTGCGACTGCCGCTGTGCACGGCCTCCACCTCGCTGCCGAGCAACTTCATCCGGAACACGTTCAAGGCCTGACGCTCGACGTCGACCGCACCCATGTAGACCTTGCACTCCATACCGAACAGCGCTGCTGCGGTGGCTGAGGCGACGCCATGCTGACCAGCGCCGGTCTCGGCGACGAGACGCTTCTTGCCCATCCGCTTGGCCAGCAGTGCCTGCCCGAGCACATTGTTGATCTTGTGCGATCCGGTGTGGTTGAGGTCTTCACGCTTCAGCACCAAGCGCAGGCCCAACTTGGCACCAAGCTGCTTGCATTCGGTGAGGATCGACGGACGGCCGGCATACGTGCGCAGCACGTGGTCGAGATCGGCACGGAACACCGGGTCGGCCCATGCCTCGATGAATGCTGCTTCCAACTCCTCGCACGCAGGTACCAGAGTCTCGGGCACGAAACGACCACCGAATTCGCCGAAGCGACCGGTGGCCGATGGCTCTGCCATCAGCGACATTGCATTTCTCCGTTCAACTTCAGAGGGGGTTCATTCGTCGTCAGCCCAGTCGTAGGGCATGACGTCGGGGCCGAGGTGCCGCTGCGGGGCAGCAGACCGGGCCCGTTCGATGAAGGCCTTCACCTTCAACGCATCCTTCCTACCGGGTGAACGCTCCACACCGGACGAGACATCGACACCCCATGGATCCACCGTGCGGACGGCCTCCATCACGTTCTCCGGCGTCAGCCCGCCAGCGAGGATCAGCCGCGGTCCCGGAGCGACGTCGTCGACCATCGACCAGTCGAACACTTTGCCCCCGCCGGGAGACGGTGCATCGACCAAGATCAGGTCAGTACCGAACTGATCGGCGCGGCGGGCATCGGGCGACCCGGCAGTGACGGCCTTGATCACCCAGCGCAGGTTCTTCGCAACTTCCTCCACCATGCCCGGCGTCTCGTGCCCGTGGAGTTGAGCGGCTTTGAGCCCGGCCCGGTTGACGGTGTCGAGGACGCGCTCCGGGTGTTCGTCGCGGAACACACCGACGGTGAGGATCTCTGGGGGCAAACGACGGGTGATGTCGTACACCTGCTGAGCAGCGACCTGGCGGGGCGACGGGGCGAACACGAACCCAACAGCGTCGGCTCCCATCGCGACCGCGAGGAGCGCATCGTCCTCATTGGTGATGCCGCAGATCTTCACGAACATGGTGCTGTCACGGTACCCGCGACCGATGTCGCCGACCGGGATAGTTCTAGACCGCGATGAGGGCGGCCACGGCTGCTGCCGGGTCGCCGCTGGTCACCAGCGATTCCCCGACGAGCACTGCGTGATAACCGGCGGCACGCAACGAGGCGGCGTCGGCAGGATCGCGCACACCGCTCTCAGCCACCCGCACGACACCGGCCGGCATCACGCCGCCCATTCGCACGGCACGTTCGTGATCCACCTGGAACGTGACGAGGTCGCGCTGATTGACCCCAACGAGGGTGGCGCCTGCGGCGAGCGCAATCTCCAGCTCGGCCTCGTCATGGATCTCCACCAGGACGTCGAGACCGATTTCTACGGCAAGTTCGTGAAAGCCGATCAGCTCGGCCCTGTCGAGTGCGGCAGCGATGAGTAACACGCAATCCGCACCCATCAGCCGAGCGTCCAACACATCACGTTCGCTGACGGTGAAGTCCTTACGCAGCACGGGCAGCAAGCACGCCGCCCGAGCCACCTGCAGGTCGGCGATCGAGCCACCGAAGAACTGCTCGTCGGTCAGCACCGACAGACACGACGCCCCACCGCGCTGGTACTCCCCCGCCAACTTGGCCGGGTCGAGTCCAGTGTTGAGCTCACCCTTCGACGGTGAACGCCGCTTGACCTCGCTGATCACCGCCAGGTGCGAGCACGCTGCGAGCGCCACGCGGAATCCGCGCGTGCTCGGCATCGAACGGGCCGACTCGATCAGCGGCTGCAATGGGCGGCGATCATCCGCCGCTACCTCGCGGTGGCGGGCGACGATCTTGTCGAGGTACGTGGCCATGTTGTCGGGGGCGTGTCGCAGTCGACCCGGTGTGGAAGTCAGAGACCCTTGCCCTTGAGCGGGTTGAGGAAGTGCATCTCCGGCTTACCGGCCGCAAACTGAGCGAGGAGGCCGCCGAACTCCTTGAACCACGGGGCGCTGGCATGCCCGAGGAATGCTTCCTGGTTGGCGTACAACTCCCACACGAACAGCGCATCGGGATCGGCCTCTTCCTCACTGAGGATGTAATGAATGGCGCCGTCGTCCTGCATCGTGTGATCGAGCGCGAACTGGAAGGCCTCGGCCGCCTCGGCACGGGTACCGGGCTTGACGGGGATGCGGACCCACAGTGCGACCTTGCTCATTTTATGTTCCCTCCGAATGATGGTGTGTGCCCTGCACGGTACCAGCGTGGCAGCATGAGCGAATGGCCGAAGCGGAGCGCACTGTCGTTGTCATCGAGGATGATCCGAACATTGCCGACCTGCTCGACATGTACCTACGCGACGCCGGGTTCCGAGTACTCCAGGCCGACTGCGGTCTCCGCGGCCTCGATCTGGTCGAGCAACAGCGGCCGTCGCTCGTGGTGCTCGACATCGGACTGCCCGATATCGACGGGTTCGAGGTGTGCCGTCGGATCAGGGCACGCAGCAGCGTGCCAGTGCTGTTCCTCACGGCGCGCGACGGCGAGATCGACCGCGTCCTCGGGCTGGAACTCGGCGCCGACGACTACGTCACCAAACCCTTCAGCCCGCGCGAGATCGTGGCCCGCGTGAAGGCCATCCTTCGCCGCGGACAGCCCGACACCCGCGACGATCACAACGTGGTGCATGTCGGCGAGGCCTACGTCGTCGACATCATCCGCCGCGAGGCTCGGCACGGTGGCGAGGCCATCGCTCTCGCCGCTCGCGAGTTCGACCTGCTCGCCCACTTCGCCCGCAACCAAGGCATTGTGCTCAGCCGTCAGCAACTGCTCGACGGGGTGTGGGGCGCTGATTGGTTCGGTGACGACCGCACCGTCGACGTGCACGTACGGCAACTGCGCAAGAAACTCGGCGACGACCTTCCGTTGGCGACGGTGTGGGGCGTCGGATACCGGTTGGGCTGACATGGCGCTTCACACATCGCTCACACCTGCCCGCCATCCTGGGCAGCGATGACACGTCGACTCGCGCTGGTGATCGTGGGGGTCGTGGTCGCGACCCTGTTGCTGGCAGGGGCGGGCACGCTCACCCTGTCGGCGATTCGGGCCCGCAACACCACGATCGCTGATGTGCGCACGCACGCCACCGAGATCGCGGCCAACATCGACACGCTGCTCGAACTCGACACGGCACCCGACACCCAGGCGGGCCGCAAGTTGCTGAACCAACGGCTCAAGGTGCTGGCGACGTTCCGCAAGCTGATGCCAGTTGACGACCTGGTCGTACTGGTCTACGACCGCAGAGGGCGCCTCGTCAGCGACACCGTGCCCACGGCCGTTCCGCTCACCGATCTCGACCAGCCGACGCTCCTCGCGGGCACCACGATCTCCGGCACCAATCATCGGGTCGCCTTTTCCGCAGTGCCGGTGATCATGACCTCCGGGCGGATGCTGGTGGTTGTCGCCACGCGCCGCATCGAGGCCGGGCTCGGAGCTGCCTTCGTGCTGTTCCTCTGGGCGTCCGGCGCCACCATCCTGCTCGCGCTCGGCGCCGCCTATCTGCTGGGCCGACGCCTCAGCCGCCCGATACGTGAGGCCTCTGCCGCCGCACAACGAATCGCTGCCGGCGAGTTCAGTACCCGTCTGGTCGTGCCCGGTGGCGGCCACCACGACGAACTCACCGATCTCGCGCGCAACATCAACGACATGGCAGAAACACTCGACCGGTCGCGCATGCTCGAGCAACAGTTTCTGCTCTCGGTCAGCCACGATCTGCGCACACCTCTCACGTCGATCCGCGGGTATGCAGATGCGATCTCCGACGGTGCGACGGATCCCGCTCGGGCAGCCGACATCATCCGCTCCGAGTCGCGGCGTCTGGAGCGGCTGGTGGCCGACCTCCTCGATCTGGCAAAACTGCAGGCGAAGGCGTTCACGTTCAACATCCGCCGTATCGACCTGTCGGCTGCCGTGCAGACCGCGACGGACGGTGCCGCTGGCTCACGTCCAGGAATCACCTTCCACCCGGTCACATCGGCGCAGTTGCCGGTGCTGGCCGACGCCGATCGCCTCGGCCAGGCGCTGGCCAACCTGGTGGAAAACGCCGGCAAGTACGCCACCACGAAGGTGATCGTGTCGGCGCGCGCTGAGTCCGGATGGGCGCTCGTCACAGTCGACGACGACGGTCCGGGAATCGCCGCCCACGATCTACCACACGTGTTCGAACGGCTCTATGTTGCCCGCCACGCGCCGGAGCGGCGCGAGAACTCCAGTGGGCTGGGGTTGGCCATCGTGCGTGAACTGGTCGCCTCGATGGGCGGCGAGGTTGCAGCTGGTGACGCTCCGGGAGGCGGCGCGAGGTTGAGCGTGCGCCTTCCCCTGGCCGACTGAGCCGCGTGTTCGGTGTATCTGGGAAGGATCAGTTCCGGATTCCGAGACTCATCGCTTCCAGAAGCGGCGGTGGGACGATTGCTTCCCAGAAACCGGGTCAGAAGCCGAGGCGGGCGCTGACTTCGCCGAGCAGGTCGGCGATGGGCACGCGCACCTGGGCGGTGGTGTCGCGGTCGCGGATGGTGACGGCGTTGTCCTCGAGCGAGTCGAAGTCGACCGTGACGCACAGCGGCGTGCCGACCTCGTCCTGGCGGCGATACCGCTTGCCGATGGCCTGCGTCTCGTCGTAGTCCACCATGTAGCGCTGGCTCAGCGTGCGCCGGAGCTGGTGGGCCAGCGGAGTGAGCGTGTCCTTCTTCGACAGTGGCAACACGGCCACCTTGTAGGGGGCCAGGCGTGGGTGCAGGCGCAGCACCGTGCGCGGCTCGTCGTTGATGATGTCCTCGTCGTAGGCGGCCAGCAGGAACGCGGCCATCGCACGGTTGACGCCGGCGGCCGGCTCGATCACGTACGGGATGTAGCGCTCGTTCGTGGCCTGATCGAAGTAGTCCAGCTTCGTGCCGCTGTGGGTGGCGTGCTGCGTGAGGTCGTAGTTCGTGCGCTGAGCGACACCCTCGAGCTCGCCCCAGCCCCATGGGTACTTGAACTCGATATCGCTGGTGCCGCTGGAGTAGTGGCTCAGCTCATCGGCGTCGTGCGGGCGCAGCACCAGCATGTCGGCGGGGATGCCGAGATCGATGTACCACTGCAGGCGGGCCTTGCACCAGTAGTCGTACCACTGAGCGCTGTCTGCCGGCGGCACGAAGAACTCGAGTTCCATCTGCTCGAACTCGCGAGTGCGGAAGATGAAGTTGCCAGGTGTGATCTCGTTGCGGAAGCTCTTCCCGACCTGGGCGATACCGAACGGTGGCTTCTTGCGACTGGTCTGCAGCACGTTGAGAAAGTTGACGAACATACCCTGCGCCGTCTCGGGGCGCATGTAGACCTCGGCACCCGAGCCCTCGACCGGGCCGGCGAACGTCTTGAACATCAGGTTGAAGGCACGAGCCTCCGTGAACGAACCCTTGGCACCGCAGCCGGGGCACGTATCGGGGCCTCCACCGAGGTCGACAAGGTGATCTTCGCGGAAGCGCTGCTTGCACTTGGTGCAGTCGACGAGCGGGTCGCTGAAGTTGGCCAGGTGGCCGCTGGCTTCGAACACCTGCGGCGGCGCAAGGATCGCTGCGTCGATCAGCACCACGTCGTCGCGCTCTTGCACCATCGTGCGAATCCAGGCCTCGCGCACGTTGCGCAGCATCAGCGAACCGAGCGGGCCGTAGTCGTAGCTGGAGCGGAATCCGCCGTAGATCTCCGCCGAGGGGTACACGAAACCCCGTCGCTTGCAGAGGTTGACGACCTGGTCGAGTTCGGTTGCAGCCATAGCCCTTTAAGGCTACGGGGCAGCCCGAGGGGACCGCGAATGGATTCCCGAAAAGTGACAAGATGACGTGCTAGCACACTCTCCCTGGTCAACAGCCGGAGCGGCGGAGGAGCAACGGTGTACCTGAGTCACAGGAGCAGCGCCCGGAGCCTGGTCACCGGAGTGGCGGTGATCGCCATGGTCGCACTCGGGACTGCGGTGTGAAGGGGCGATGGGTAGCCGATACACCTCGCTGACGTCGGCAGAACCGGCTGGCGCTGGCAGCTGGAACGTCACCACGCAACTGCTGCGCACGGGGCACCCTGTTCTCATGAGCCGCTACCGACGCCGTCTCGATCCTCGCGAGCGAGACGGCAGAGGTGCCGCTCGGCCCGGTCGGCAACTGCTAGCCGAGTTCAGCACGTTCGAACATCGCCACCGTGCGCAGACGACGCTCGATGTGGTGCTCGAGCGAGCGCGTCGCGTGGGCCATCACCTCGTGGGTCTCGCGTGACGGCGGCGTGTTCAGCGCGTCGTTCAGACGCCCGCCGAGGATCATCCGCATGATCTCTAGCGCCCCTTCCGACAACGGCGCACCCGAGCGGCAGGTTCGGCACAGCACCCCGCCGTGGAGCATGTCGAACGCCACCAACGGGCCGGCCTCGCCGCAGCGCACACACACATCCAACTCAGGGCGTACACCGTCGGCAGCGAGCAGCTTCCAGTAGAACGCCGGCACTACCAGCGAGCCACCACGGGCAGCGATGGTGCGCAAGGCACCCACCACCATGCGATACAAACCTGGGTTGGGCTCGCGTTCGAGCGCCATCTGGTCCGCCGCTTCCAGGACCGCGATCCCGGCCGTGAGATGGTCGAGATCGGCGACCAGCGGCGCCAGCGATTCCACCGACTCTGCCTGGCTGACCACATCGAGGTCGCGACCCTGCGACAGCAGCAAGTGGACGTGGCTCATCGGTTCGAGGCGAGCACCGAACTTCGACTTCGTCTTGCGCACACCCTTGGCCACGGCGCGAACCTTGCCGTGTGCCTCGGTGAGTAAGACCACGATGCGGTCGGCCTCGCCGAGCTTGTAGGTACGCAACACCACGGCAGTGTCGCGGTACAGGTGACTGGCCACGTGCTGCCCGACGTCAGTCGACCCCGCCGAAACGGCGGTGGCGGTGCGCGTACGAGGCCATTGCCTCGTCAAGTTGCTGAGCGGCAAAGTGCTGCCAGGGGGAATCGACAAAGACGAGTTCGCTGTAGGCCAACTCCCACACCAGTGATGGAGGCATCCGGTGCGACGCAGCGAGCACGACGACGAGATCGGGGTCGTGTTCGGCCGGAGCGTTCATCTCCGCGTCGATGGTGGCCTCACTGATGGGAGCACCTCGCTGCTGTAATCCGGCGATGGCCCGTGCCAGCCGCCGACGACCGTCCGTGTCGGGCTGTGCGACGACGAGGCAGTTTCCCACCATGACGGAATGCTCGGGCACAGCATGAGCAGTGCCGTCCGGGCCGTACGGCCGCAGGATCAGCCACTGCGCACCCACGTGGTCGGCCACCTTGCCCAGTTCAGCGAGCCGGGTCGACCACTGATCGTCGGTGAGCGAAGCCCATTCGGCGAGCGAACCACCCACCACGATGACATGGCGCAGCAGCACCTGGTCGACGGGCTCGGGGCTCATCAGGACATTGTCCCACGCGGACCACCGGAATCGTGGCAGCCCAGACCGCAGCGCATCAGGACAGTAGGGTTGGCGGCGTGCCGTCGCCCGACACCCACTCGCCCGCCGGGAACCCGGTGCACGTGGCGTGCATCATGGACGGCAACGGCCGGTGGGCGAACCGCCGCAATCTGGCTCGCACCGCGGGGCACACCGAGGGTGAGGAGAACCTGGCCCGTTTGGTCCGTGTCGCCGTCACCCGCAACGTCGGCTGGCTCACGGTGTTCGGTTTCTCTACCGAGAACTGGGTGCGCCCACGGGGCGAGGTGCGCCACATCCTGGGTCTGCACAAGAAGTTGTTCGGACGGGTCGCTGAACTCAACGAACTCAACGTGCGCATCCAGTGGATGGGCCGCCCGTTCGACCTCCCCGAAGCACGTACGCCGAAGTATGTGCAGCGCGCCATTCGCAAGGCGATCCGCGACACGGCCAAGAACACCGGCATGGTCCTCACCGTTGCCTTCGACTACGGCAGCCACGCCGAAATAGTGCACGCCGCGCAACTGGCCGCGGCACAGGGCCCAGTCGACGAAGTGGCGGTCGAGCGCAATCTCTACCTCCCCGACTTACCGCCGGTGGACGTGTTGGTACGCACATCCGGTGAGCTGCGAATCTCCAACTTCATGCTGTGGCAGAGCGCTGGCAGCGAGGTGTACTTCAGCGAGCGTCCGTGGCCCGAGTTCGATGCTGCAGAGCTGGACGCGGCATTGTTGCTTGTCCAGTGACGCGAGGGAGCAATGTGAGCAGCACACAGGTTGATGCAACGAGCGTGGGGTTCGATCCGGCGCGACTCGACCGGATCGCCGCCCATCTGCAGCAGCGCTACGTCGACACCGGCAAGATCGCCGGCTGTCAGGTCGCGATCGGTCGGCGCGGCCACCTTGCGTACCGGGCAACGCTGGGCCTGTCGGATCGCGAGCGCTCCGTGCCCATGGCCGAGAACACCATCTTCCGCATCTACTCGATGACCAAGCCGCTGGTCTCGATCGCGTTGATGCAGTTGTTCGAGCGCGGCCTGTTCCAGTTGGACGATCCGGTGCAGCGTTTCTTCCCCTCGTGGGCGCTGCACCAGGTATGGGTCTCCGGCGCCGGATCCGACATGGTCACCGAGCCAGCGCACCGACCCGTCTCGGTCCGCGATCTGCTGACGCACACCGCCGGGCTCACCTACGGCGGGGTGCTACCGGGTATGGGCGATCAGCACGAGGTTGATGCGATGTACCGCGCCAACGGCATCCGCGCGTTCGGTACCGAGCAGACACTGCCCGAGTTCATGGAAAAGCTGGCGGTGGTGCCGCTGCGGTTCCAGCCCGGCACCGCCTACATGTACTCGCTCGCAACGGACGCGTGTGGCGCCCTTGTCGAACGCATCTCCGGACAGCCCCTCGCCGAGTACCTGCAGCAGCACATCACCGGCCCGTTGGGCATGGTGGACACGTCCTTCCAGGTGGCGCCCGAGAACGTGCCGCGCTTCGCCGCCAACTACGCCCGTAACGCCGACAAGACCACCACCCTGCTCGACGACCCCGCCACCAGCCCCTACACACGCCCGCCGAAGTTCGTGTCGGGCGGAGGCGGGCTGACGGGCACGCTCGACGATTACACGCGATTCTGCGAGATGTTGCGGCGCAACGGCGAGCTCGACGGACAGCGCATCATCGGACCGCGCACACTCGAACTGATGCGCCGCAACCACCTGCCCGACGGCAAGGATCTCGCGTCGCTCGACATGGCGCTCGTCGAGTTGTACGGCAACGTCGGTGTGGGCTTCGGCCTCGGCTTCGCGTCCACGATCGATCAGGTCGCGGCAGGTTCGGCCAGCCGCCACGACTATTACTGGGGTGGCGCCGCGTCCACTGTGTTCTGGATCGATCCGGTCGAGGATCTGTGGGTCGTGTTCATGACCCAGCTGATGCCATCGGGCCTGTTCGACTTCCGCGGGCAACTGCGCAATCTGATCTACAGCGCGATCACTGACTGAGCGCGGTTGCGGCCAGCAACTCGCGGATAACGTCGGGCACCATGCCCGATTCCGTCAGCACAGCACTTGCGGCGGTGACCGGTGCGCTCCCCGCCGCAGAGGACCGTCCTGGGCAGCGAGAGATGGCCATCGCCGTGGGCAACGCGGTCACCACCGGCCGCCATCTAGTGGTGCAGGCGGGCACCGGCACCGGCAAGACCATCGGCTATCTGGTGCCGGCCGTGCTGGCAGGGAAGACAGTAGTGGTCGCCACCGCCACCAAAGCCCTGCAGGACCAGCTTGCGGCCAAGGATCTGCCGTTCCTGCAACAACACCTCGGCATCCCCTTTGATTGGGCGGTGCTGAAGGGGCGCAGCAACTACGTGTGCATGCAGCGAGTGCGCGAGATTCAGAACAAGGCCACCGGTCAGCTAGAGCTCGAGGAGTTCGCTGCCACCACGAAGGTCGAGATCAACCGGTTGGTGGCATGGTCGGCCGATACCGACAGCGGCGATCAAGCCTCGCTCGCATGGGCACCCAGCGACCGCGCGTGGCAGGCAGTCAGCGTCGGCAGCGATGAATGCCCCGGCGCAAACCGTTGCCCGATGGGCAGCGTCTGCTTCGCGGAACTGGCTCGTCAACGAGCCGCCGTCGCTAATGTCATCGTCGTCAACATGCACCTGTACGGGTTGCACGTAGGCAGCGGCGGGATGATCCTGCCCGAGCACGACGTCGTGGTCATGGACGAGGCGCACCAACTCGAAGACATCATGAGCGACACCGTCGGCGTCCAGGTTGCAGGGGGCCGCTTCACCACGTTGACGGCGTCGCTGAAGCGCATCCTCGACGACCCCGCCGTCATCGGCCCACTGGCCGAGGCGTCCGTGCGGGTGCGCGATGCGCTCGTCCCGTTCCTCGGACAGCGGCTCGCCACGCCGTACCCCGACGCAATCCAGGACATGCTCATCGACGTACGCGGCCGTATCGAGAAGGCACAGAGTGCGCTCCGAGCGATCGACACCGATGTCGACGATGCCAAGGCACGCAAGATCCGCGGGCAACAACTGGCCACGCGCCTGCAGGAGGCGCTCGACACAGCGTTGCGCGGGCAGGAGGGCTACGTCTCGTTCGTCAGCGGCGGCCCCGACTACCCACGTCTCGAAATCGCACCACTCGAGGTGGGCGGAGTGCTGGCCAACGGCATCTGGTCGCAGCGCACGGCCATCCTGTGCAGCGCCACCATCCCCAGCTCACTCGGCTCGCGGGTCGGCCTGCCACCCGGCGAGTTCGATGAGGTCGATGTCGGCAGCCCGTTCGACTACGAGCACAACGCGCTGCTCTACTGCGCGCTCCACATGCCAGATCCGCGTACGCCGCAGTACGCAGCCGCAGTGCACGATGAGCTCGTGGCGCTCATCACCGCTGCGGGCGGGCGCACGTTGGCATTGTTCACGAGTTGGAAGGCGATGGATGCCGCGGCCGAGGCGGTACGCGCCCGCGTGCAAGTGCCGATCATGACCCAGCGCGACCTACCCAAGACCGCTCTGGTGAAGGCGTTCAGCGAGGACGAGCACACCTGCCTGTTCGCCACCGCCGGCTTCTTCCAGGGCGTCGACATCCCCGGGCGCACGCTGAGCCTCGTGGTGATCGATCGTATCCCCTTCCCACGACCCGACGATCCATTGCTGTCCGCCCGCCGCGATCAGCTGGGTGCCGCGGCGTTCAGCCAGATCGACCTGCCGCGAGCGTCGATGTTGCTGGCCCAGGCCACCGGCCGCCTCATTCGCAACGCCAGCGACCGCGGCGTCGTCGCCGTGATGGACCCGCGGCTCGGCAAGGCGAACTACCGCTGGGACATTGTCAAGGCGCTGCCGCCGATGAAGCGCACTCGCGAACGGGCAGTGGCCGAAGCGTTCCTACGCGAGATCACCAGCTGAGGCCATCTGAGCCGACCTGCACCCGATGGGTCTACAGTCGGCCACATGGGTGATGTACCGGGTGAGCTTGTCCACTGCACGGTGAACGGCGGGGTGGCGACGATCACGCTCGACTCCCCGACGAACCGCAATGCGCTGTCCCGACAACTAGTCGGTGAACTGCACGTAGCGCTCGACCGGGCCGAGCAGAACGATGTGCGGGTGGTGGTGCTCACGCATACCGCACCAGCGTTCTGCGCTGGTGCCGACCTGAAAGAACGTGGGGCGGGTCCTACCGGGAACGGCCCGATGGCCAACGCGATGGAGCGTTTGGCCTCGTGCGCCGCGCCCACCATCGCTGCCGTCAACGGAAGTGTGCGCGCCGGTGGTGTCGGAGTGATGGCGGCCTGCGACCTCGTCGTCGTCAACCGCACGGTCACGTTCGCGTTCACCGAGGTGCGCATCGGTGTCGCCCCGGCGATGATCAGCGTGCCGATCCTCGCCCGCTGCTCGTGGTCCAAGCTCGCCGCTCCGTTCCTCACCGGCGAGACGTTCGGTGCCGAAGCCGCCCGCGACATGGGCCTGGTCACGCACGTCACCGACGATGTCGCCGCCACAGTGCAGACCTTGATCGCGGGGGTGTTGGCCGGTGCGCCAGGTGCAGTGGCGGCCACCAAACGCGTGCTGCGGCAGGCTGCACCGAACATGGCCGAGATGCAGGCGCTCAGCGAAGCGCTGTTCGGATCTCCTGAAGCGGCCGAGGGGATGACCGCATTCATCGAGAAGCGACCGCCATCGTGGGCATCCCTATCAGGAGCTGGGTGCTGAGATGCCTGTGCTACCCGACCGCATCGATGAGCACAGCGACGCGTACCGGGAGAACCGCGCGTCGTTGACGGCACAACTCGCAGCGCATGACGAACAACTCACCAAGGTCAATCTCGGCGGAGGCGAAAAGTACGTTGCGCGCCACCGGGCCCGCGGAAAGCTACTGATCCGCGAGCGAATCGAAGCGCTGGTCGACCCCGACTCACCATTCCTCGAACTGTCGCCGTTGGCGGCATACGGAAGTACCTTCCCGGTGGGAGCCGGAAGCGTCACCGGCATCGGCGTGGTCGAGGGTGTCGAGTGCCTGATCTCCGGCAGCGACCCAACAATGCGCGGCGGGGCCAGCAACCCGTTCACGTTGAAGAAGGGTCTGCGCGCAGCGGAGATCGCCCGCGAGAACCGGCTGCCGGTGATCGGTCTCACCGAGTCCGGCGGCGCCGATCTGCCGACACAGAGCGAGATCTTCATCCCCGGTGGCGCCAGCTTCCGCAACATCACCAACGCCTCCGCCGCCGGTATTCCACAGGTCTCGATCGTGTTCGGCAACTCCACCGCCGGCGGCGCGTACGTGCCAGGTATGAGCGACTACGTGGTGATGATCAAGGAACGTTCCAAAGTGTTCCTCGGTGGACCGCCGCTGGTGAAGATGGCCACCGGCGAAGACAGTGATGACGAGAGCCTTGGCGGCGCCGAGATGCATGCCCGGATCAGCGGTCTGGCCGACTACTTCGCGCTCGACGAACTCGATGCCATCCGGCTCGGGCGCCAGGTGGTGAAGCGGCTGAACCAACGCAAACGCGGTCCGGGGCCTCGCGGGCCGGGGCGACCGCCGAAGTACGACCCCGACCAACTGTTGGGTATCCCCAGCGCCGACCCGAAGGTGCCGTTCGATCCGCGCGACGTGATCGCCCGCGTCGTCGACGACAGCGACTTCGACGAGTTCAAGCCGCTGTACGGCACATCGCTCGTCACCGGCTTCGCCGAGTTGCACGGCTACCCCATCGGCATTCTCGCCAACCACCACGGGGTCCTGTTCAGCGAGGAGAGCGAGAAGGCGGCCCAGTTCATCCAACTCGCCAACCAGATCGATACTCCGCTGGTCTTTCTGCAGAACACCACCGGCTACATGGTGGGCAAGGAGTTCGAACAGCGGGGCATCATCAAGGACGGCTCGAAGATGATCAACGCCGTCTCCAACAGCCGAGTCCCCCACCTCACGATCAACATGGCCGCCTCGTACGGCGCCGGCAACTACGGGATGTGCGGACGAGCATTCGGGCCACGGTTTCTCTTCGCCTGGCCGAACGCGAAGAGTGCCGTGATGGGTCCGGCTCAACTGGCTGGTGTGATGAGCATCGTCGCCCGTGAGTCGGCAGCGTCGATGGGCAAACCGTTCGACGAGGAAGCCGACGCCGGCCTCCGCCAGCTCGTCGAGGACCAGATCGAACGTGAATCGCTGGCGATGTTCATGACCGGGAAGGTCTATGACGACGGAATCATCGACCCGCGCGACACTCGCACTGTGCTGGGCATCTGCCTCAGCGTGATCGATAACCAACCCATCGAGGGCACACGCGGCTACGGCGTGTTCCGGATGTGATGACCATGAACCCTGCACGCCCCATCACCTGCATCCTCGTGGCCAATCGCGGCGAGATCGCCCGGCGAGTCATGCGCACATGCCGCGAACTGGCGATCGATTCGGTCGCCGTGTTCAGCGACGCCGATGAGCACGCTCCGTTCGTCCGCGAGGCGGACCGTTCGGTGCGTCTGCCCGGCACCGCATCCATCGACACCTATCTGCGCAGCGACCTGCTGATCGCCGCGGCGCTACAGGCTGGCGCCGATGCGATCCATCCCGGATACGGCTTTCTCTCCGAGAACGCAGCCTTCGCCCAACAAGTGCTCGACGCCGGATTGGTGTGGATCGGACCACCGCCGGGGGCGATCGCCGCGATGGGCTCAAAGATCGCTGCCAAGAAGTTGATGCGCGAACACGGCGTTCCCGTCGTCCCCGACAACACCGTCGAAACCCTCGAACAGATCGGCTTGCCTGCACTGGTGAAGGCATCGGCGGGCGGCGGTGGTCGCGGCATGCGCATCGTGCGTGACGCCGCCGCACTCGACGACGCAGTCGCCGGTGCCCAGCGCGAAGCAGCCTCCGCATTCGGCGACAGCACCGTGTTCGTCGAGCGGTACCTCGAGGGTGCCCGACACGTCGAGATTCAGGTCCTTGCCGACACACACAGCAACGTCATCGCCCTGCACGAACGCGACTGCACCTTGCAGCGACGCCACCAGAAGGTGCTCGAAGAGGCGCCCTCACCAGCGCTCGACGCGCACCTGCGCCTGAGGATGGAGGCCGCGGCGGTCGCCGCAGCCGCGGCGGTCAGCTACGTGGGCGCGGGAACCGTCGAGTTCCTGCTCGACGCGGCTGGCGGGTTCTGGTTCCTGGAGATGAACACCCGACTGCAGGTGGAGCACCCGGTGACCGAACTGGTCACCGGTGTCGATCTCGTGGCCCTGCAAGTGTCCATCGCCGAGGGGCACGCGATCCCCGCAGAGTTGCTCGTCGCCGTGCCTCTACGGGGCCATGCAATCGAGGTGCGGTTGTGCGCCGAAGACCCATACTGCGGGTATCTGCCCAGCTCAGGAACATTTCACGAGGTCGACTTCGGCTCGGTACCCGGCGTGCGAGTGGACAACGCGATCGAATCCGGCAGCGAAGTGCCTCCCTACTACGACTCGATGATCGCCAAGCTGATCGCCCACGGCAGCACCCGTGCTGAGGCCGCCCGACGGTTGGTCAAGGCACTGTCCGGTGCCACCCTGCACGGCCCGGTCACGAACCGGGAACTGTTGATCGACCTGTTGTCACGCTGGACCGAACTCGACGCCCCTGGCGCTGGTATCGACACCGGTTGGCTGGACCGGCACGACCTCGGCACCACACCAGCGCCGAACGCGGTCACCATCGCGGCGGCGGCGCTCGCGGTCGCTGCATCCCGTCGTGGCCGGTTCCCAACGGGTTGGCGCAACAACGCTTCGCAGCTGCATCGACAGCCGCTCCTGCGTGGCAGCGCCGAACCTGTCGAGCAGGTCGTTGAGTACCGCTTCGATCGCGCTGATGTGTTGCAGCAACTCGTGGTGGATGGCACGCCCATCGAGGTCGACACAGCCGTGCGCGATGCCGTTGCCAACACCGCGGTCACCGTGCACGGTGGCGAGGTGTTCGCCTCACACGGCCGCTTCACCTTCACCGTGCCACCCATGTTCGTGTCGCCCGACGACGCCGGCCGCGCCGGATCAACCGTCGCCCCGATGCCTGGCAAGATCGTGCGCCTACTGGTGAGCGCCGGCGACAGCGTGGTGGCAGGTCAGGCGCTGCTGTTCATCGAGGCGATGAAGATGGAGCATCAGGTGGTGGCACCCCACGCCGGTGTGATCGCCGAGGTGTTCGTGCAGACCGGCCAGCAGCTCGACGGCGGACAGCCTTTACTCAAGGTCGACCCCTCATGAGCGCCGGCACTGACCCGCGACGGGCGGTGCGCATTGCCAACTGCTCGGGGTTTTTCGGCGACCGCTTGTCTGCTGCGAAGGAGATGGTGGAAGGCGGCGGCGAGCGTCCCATTGATGTGCTCACCGGCGACTGGTTGGCCGAACTGACGATGCTGATCCTGCACAAGCAGCGGCTGCGCAATCCAGAGGCGGGGTACGCCGGCACGTTCCTGTTGCAGATGCAACAGGTGTTGGGTCTGTGCGTCGCGAAGGGGATCAAGGTCGTCACCAACGCCGGCGGCCTGAACCCTGCCGGATGCGCCGAAAAGGTGCAGCTCATCGCCGAGGCGTTGGGGTTGAACGTGAAGGTGGCGTACATCGAGGGCGACGATCTGATGCCGCGCATTGAGGAGCTCCGGCCGCACCTGAATCATCTCGACACGGCTGCGCCGCTGACGGGCCAACCCGTCACGGCCAATGCGTACCTCGGTGGATGGGGTATTGCCGAAGCCCTCCGTGCAGGCGCCGACGTCGTCGTGTGTCCGCGGGTCACCGATGCAGCGCTCGTCGTTGGCGCCGCGGCCTGGTGGCACGACTGGCAACGCGACAACTTGGACGCTCTGGCCGGTGCCGTCGTGGCCGGGCACGTGATCGAATGCGGCACTCAGGCCACTGGCGGTAACTACTCGTGGTTCGAAGAGATCCCCGACCCTGCGCTGCCGCTCGGCTTCCCCATCGCCGAGGTTGCCGCTGACGGCTCATCCATCATCACCAAACACGACGGCACCGGCGGCGTGGTGAACACCGGCACCGTCACCGCGCAGTTGCTGTACGAGATCGGCCCAGCGGAATACCCCAACCCCGATGTCGTCGCCCGGTTCGACACGATTCGCGTCACGGACCACGGATCCGACCGCGTCAGCCTCAGCGGCGTGAAGGGGCTCGCTGCCCCTGCGATGGCGAAAGTCTGTCTGAACCTTGAAGGCGGCTTCCGTAATCGGATGACGTTCGTGCTCACAGGACTCGACCAGCAACGCAAGGCCGAGTGGCTCACCGACGCGCTGTTCCGCCGGATTGGAGGACGTGATCGATTTGACGAAGTCGATGTGCGCGTCGTTCCCGCCCCGTCCGATGCACCAACGCAGGAACAGGCCTCGGGCCGTCTGCACATCACGGTGAAGAGCAGTGACGAGAAGCTGGTGGGCAAGGCCTTCAGCGGTGCCGCCATCGAACTCGCACTCGCCAACTATCCCGGCTTCTTCGGCACCGGCGGGCCGTCCGACGCCCAGTCGTACGGTGTCTACTGGCCGGCCCTCGTACCCATCGAGCACGTCCACGAAATCGTCGTCCTCCCCGACCACTCCCGGCTCGCTGTCAGCCCGCCACCACGGTCGCACGTGGCCACGGGCATGACACAGAGCCAGGACACGGCAGTAGCGAGCACAGCAGAGCCGCGTGGGCCGAAGGTCGGCGAGGCGCTCGGCTCCTACTTCGCGGCGCGCAGCGGTGACAAGGGTGGCAACGCCAACGTCGGGATCTGGGCACGCGACGCGCACGGCTATGCCTGGCTCGCAGCGCACCTCACCGTGGACGCGTTGAAGCCGCTCCTGCCGGAAGCCGCCGACTTGGAAGTGCGTCGCTACGAACTGCCCAACCTGCACGCGCTGAACTTCGTGATCGTCGGCCTGCTCGGGGAAGGTGTTGCTTCCAGCACCGCATTCGACGCGCAGGCCAAGGGACTCGGTGAGTACCTGCGCAGTCGCGTCTGGGGCGGCTGACCCGGCTCAGGCCAGTAAGCGGTAACCGATACCGCGAGCCGTGACGATCAGCTTCGGTTCGTCCGGTTGATCCTCCACCTTCACGCGCAGGCGACGCACGTGAGCATCCACCAGGCGACTGTCGCCGAGGTACTCGTAGCCCCACACACGCTCCAGCAGCTGATCTCGCGAGAGCACCATGTTGGCGTGGTCGGCGAACTCGCAGAGCAGTCGGTACTCGGTCTTAGTGAGATTCAGCTCTTGTCCGGCCTTGAGCACGATGCCCTGTTCGCGCCGCAGTTCGACATCACCGAACCGGCTCGTCGCTGACGACGCCGGAGTTGCCTCGTGAAGGTGCACGCGGCGGAGTGCCGCCCGAATGCGCGCGGCCAACTCCTTAGGAACGACTGGCTTCGTGACGTAGTCGTCAGCACCAGCTTCCAGCCCAGCCACCAAGTCGTACGTGTCCGTCTGTGCACTCACAATGATGATTGGAACGATGCTGTTCGAGCGCAGAGCGCGGCACACCTCGAAACCCGACAGATCGGGCAGACGAAGGTCGAGCAGAACAAGGTCGGGTTCGTGCTCGACAAACGCCGCGAGACCGGAACGGCCATCGGGTGCTTCGCGCACCTCGTAGCCCTCATCCTCCAGCGCCATCTTCAATGCCATTCGGATGGCATCGTCATCTTCGATGAACAACAGTGAGGTCACGCCACCATCTTGCCCGATGGTTCTGATCTGTTACAGAAATCGCACACTGCGAGCGTCGTACCGTCACATTCGTCATGCAGTCTGTGGGTGTTCACGCTGTCCCGGTGGGGTACCTTCCTCCCCCTGGTGCCTCACCGGCAGCGGTGAACATGCGGACAGCAGCGGCGAGTCCCATCACGTGGTGTACGAGCCAGCTCGACACGAGCGCGTCGGCCAACACGCCATTCGTACGCCAGACTGATGCCCAATGAACACGCCGCGCCGAAAACGAACCCTGCGCCTGCGCACCCGCGTGATGTTCTTCTTCTCGCTCACCGCGCTCACGGCCAGCCTCGGGCTCGCGGTTGTCACCTTCGCCACAGCACGTTCGTTCATGATCGATCAACGCCAGCAGACCGCACGCACCGAGGCCTTCGCCAATGCAAAGACCGTCCGCGATCAGTTGTTGACCGAGCTCCGGTTCGATGTCGCCACGTTGCGCACGGAGAGCGGCGGCTTCACCGTGTTGTTGCTTCACAACCGACCGTACGCCGCCGATGCCCGCTACTCGATGGCCTCGTTCCCCATCGAACTCAGCACGCTGGTCAGTCAGGGCGGAAGCGGCCAGCAACGCTACGAGTACCAAGGTGAGCCGTACGTCGCCGTCGGCATCAACATCGCCGCGGCCGACGCCCAGTACTTCGAGGCCTTCCCGATGGGCAGCACTGAGAGCAACCTGCGCGCGATCGCCACGGCCTTGCTGGTCGGCGCAGGTGTCACCATCCTCTTCGCCGGATTCGCTGGCGCCTGGACCAGCCGGCGTTTGCTGCGTCCGCTTTCACGCGTGGCTACCGCTGCGGGCGAGATTGCAAGCGGCGGGCTGGACGTCCGCATGCCTTCCGAGAACGACCCCGATCTCGATCGACTGGCAAGCTCATTCAACGAGATGGCCGACGCGGTGCAGACTCGCATCGAACGAGAGGCCCGCTTCGCCAGCGACGTCAGCCATGAGCTGCGCTCCCCCATCACCGCCCTCACCGCGGCAGTCGAGGTGCTGGACGGACGCCGAGAAGACCTGCCCGAACGAAGCCGCCAGGCGCTCGACCTGGTGGTCAGCCAAGTGCGACGCTTCGACCACATGGTGATGGACCTGCTCGAGCTGTCGCGTATCGACGCCGGGTCCAGCGAACTCAACCGCGAGGAGATCAACCCCCGCGAGCTGATCCCACGAATCGCTCAGCGCTACGGCTTTGGCGAGGTACCGATCGACATCTCCGCCAAGGTCCCAACGCTTGTACGTCTGGACAAACTGCGTTTCGAACGCATCCTTGCCAACTTGTTGGAAAACGCTCGCGAACATGGTGGATCACCGGTACGCGTGTTCGCCGAACTGCGCGGCCGCACGACGATGGTGCTCGGCGTCGAAGACGCGGGGCCAGGTGTGGCGCGAGGCGAACGTTCGCGCATCTTCGAACGGTTCGCCCGCGGGAGTGCTGCACGGCACCGAGTGGGTACCGGGCTTGGCCTCGCGCTCGTGGCCGAACATGCGCAAGCGCACGGCGGCGAAGCGTGGGTCGAGGATCGACCTGGCGGTGGCGCCCGCTTCATGGTGAGTTTCCAGGAGGTGACGTGATGTACCAGCGGATCGCAACGGTCGGTCTGGCTGCCCTCGCCACTGCGACGCTCGCCGTCTCAGTGACTGCATGCAGCGTCGTGGACGACGGGAAGGTCACCCAGATCAACCCTGGCGCCTTGGACGACACGCTCCCCAGCACGACATCCACCACCACCACCGTCGTCACGAGCACATCAGCGGAGCAGACATCGACAACGCTCGTCCAGACCGAGTTCGTCCGCCTCTACTTCATCGCCAGCGGTCAACTCACCTATGTGAATCAACCGCTGCCGTCGCCGGTGTCGCTGCAGGTGATCATTGCCGCACTTCAGTCCGGGCCACCTCCCGACACCCCCGGCCTGCGCAGCGCAATCCCACTCCCACTCCCCGAACAGGACATCCTCGTTGCTCCGCCTGATGGCACCGGCATCGCTACGGTCACGCTCCCGGACGCGTTCTTCGACAGGGTGGCCGTCGGCGACCAACGCCTCGTCATCGCGCAGCTCGTGTTGACGCTCACGGACAGTCGCGGAATTGGACAGGTGATCTTCAACCAACCGGTCACCAAGCCATCGGGCGAATTCGTCGCTGCCGGCCAGCCGGTTTCGCACCTCGACTATCAAGTGCTGACCGGCAGCTCAAGCTGACGGGGCGGCCCCCGATAGCCTGACACTCTCATGCACAGCGGATTCGTCACCCTCGTCGGCCGCCCGAACGTGGGCAAGAGCACCCTCGTCAACGCCATGTGCGGGCACAAGGTCAGCATCGTCAGCGACAAACCGCAGACGACGCGCCATCGCGTGATGGGCATTCTCAACGCACCCGAGTCGCAGTTGGTGTTCGTCGACACGCCCGGCCTGCACAAACCGGTCACCGCGCTGGGCGAGCGCGTCAATGCGACGGCCCTCGACAGCGTCACCGACGTAGATGTCGTCTGCCTGGTGATCGACTGCACGAAGCCGTTCGGAACCGGCGACAAGTGGGTGGCCAGCCATCTCGACATGTCGAAGGCCGTCGTGATCCTCAACAAGATCGATGCCGCCAAGCAGCACCAGGTGTTGGGCCAGCTCACGGCGCTCACCGCGCTCGGAGCCTCGGACTACTTCCCGGTGTCGGCCAAGACCGGAAACGGCATCCCCGAGCTAGTTGCCTTTCTCACCGCCAAGTTGCCCGAAGGCCCGCAGTACTTCCCGGTGGAGACCAAGAGCGACCAGCCCGAAGAGCAATGGGTGGCCGAACTCGTGCGCGAACAACTGCTCGCCGTCACCCGCGACGAACTGCCGTACAGCATCGCCACACGCGTCAGCGAGTGGGAATGGCCGCGCATTCGCGTCGAGATCATCGTCGAGCGCGACAGCCAGAAGGGCATGGTCATCGGCAAGGGCGGCGCCGTGTTGAAGGAAGTCGGAGTGTTGGCACGAGCCCAGCTGCCGGAAGGTTGCTTCCTCGAGTTGTTCGTGAAGGTCGACAAGGACTGGCAACGCAAACCCGAACGGGTTCAGCGGCTCGGTTACTGAGGCACTGCAGGCGCCTGGCACACTGTGCGCATGGCACCTCGCATCATCAACGGCATCGACGAACTCAAGGCGCTCGTCGGTGAGCACATCGGCTACAGCGACTACATGGAGATCTCGCAGGAGCGCGTGAACCTGTTCGCAGATGCCACCGGCGACCGCCAGTGGATCCATATCGACGTGGAGCGCGCCAAGAAGGAAAGCCCGTTCGGCGGCCCGATCGCTCACGGGTACCTCACCCTGTCGCTGGCGCCCGTCCTGCTGCCGAAGGTGATGATCAGTACCGGTTTCAAGCTTGCAGTGAACTACGGCTGCAACAAGGTGCGTTTCATGTCGCCGGTGCCGGTGGGCGCCAGCCTGCGCCTCGGCGTCAAGGTGCTATCCGTGGACGACATCGCCGGAGGCATCCAGAGCACGTATGAGCTGACGTTCGAGACCGAAGGCGCCGCCAAGCCCAGCTGCGTCGCCGAGTGCATCTTCCGCAACTACGTCTGACCGCGAAGCACGGGCGGAAGCCGTGACGCAGGTGCCCACGCTCCAAGTCGGGTGCCCGATGTGGGCACACCGACCATGGGTCGGACGGCATCTGCCAGCAGGCACCCGGGTTGGTCGAGAGCTCGCGGCGTACAGCAGCGTGTTCAACGCAGTCGAGGGCAACACCACGTTCTACGCCTCACCAACACCCTCCACCATCGCCAAGTGGGCTGAGCAGGCCCAACCGGGATTCCGGTTCGTGTTCAAAGTGCCCAAGCGCATCACCCACGACCAGCGATTGCGCGACGTGCACGGCGAACTCGACGTGTTCTGTTCGCTGCTCGAGCCGTTGGGTGAACTCGTCGGCGGGCTGACGTTGCAGCTGCCGCCGTCGTTCGGGCCCAGCGACCTTGACGCCCTCGATCGCGTGCTGGGGCGAGCGAGCGATGCGCATCGCTGGAGTGTCGAGCCGCGCCATCCGGAGTTCTTCCGCGGCGGGGGGCGGCGCATGTTCGACGAACTGCTCGCCCGACACGGCGCCGAACGGGTGCTCCTGGACACCGAGCCGCTCTTCGCTCAGCCGCCAATCACCGATGCCGGACGCGAGGAGTGCCAACAGAAGCCGCAGCTGGCGACCATCACCGAGCCGCTCACCGGCCACCCCATCGTCCGCTGCATCGGCAACGACGACCCTGAAGTCACCGAGGCCGGCCTGCAACGGTGGGAGCCTGTCGTCGCTCGATGGTTGCGCGACGGTCGTACGCCCACGTTCTTCGTGCACACGCCCACCAACCTCGACACTCCGGCATTGGCGCAGGCGTTCCATGCGGCGGTCGCGATGCGTGTGCCGGGGCTGGCGCCGCTGCCGCGGCCGCTGCCGGTGGAGCAGTGGCCCGACAGGTTGTTCTGACTCAGCGGAAGTTCGGCATCACCTTGGTGGCGAACAGCTCCAGCGTCTCGGTACTCGGGTAGTCGCTGCACCACGGGATGAAGCCCGTGCAGCCAAGGTCGAGGTACCGCTGGATCTTTTCTGCCACCTGCTCGGGGGTGCCCACGAGGTTCCCGTCTCGCCAACTCTCGAACGGCTCGCCCCAGCTGCTGCGGGTGCCGCCGGCGATGATCTCGGCCTCGCTCTCGCGGATGAACATTTCCGGCGACCAGGTCTTGCGGATGGTCTCCTCGTCGCGGCCGACCGCCGCGCAGTGGCCCTTGAGGATCTCACGCTTGCGAGCCCACTCATCTGGCTTGCCACCGAAGTTCGAGCAGTCGGCGTGGCGTGCCACGACCCGCAGCGTGAGCTGCTCGCCACCGCCACCGATCCAGATCGGCGGGTGCGGAGACTGCAACGGCTTGGGGTCGCACTGCGCGCCGTGCAGCGTGTAGTGCTTGCCCTCATAGGTGGTGTCGGCCTGGGTCCACATGCTCTTCACGATTTCCACCGATTCACGCAACATGCCGATGCGTTCCTTCGGGCGCGGGAACTCGAAGCCGTAGCCCTTGTATTCGTGTTCGTACCAACCGGCGCCGATACCCCAGTCGAGGCGGCCGCCGCTGATCACGTCGATCGTGGAGGTGATCTTCGCCAGCACGCTCGGCTCGCGGTAGCTGTTGCAGCCCACCATCTGACCGAGTCGCACACGTGACGTGCGCTGGCTGATGGCAGCCATCGTCGTCCAGCACTCGAACACCGCCTCGTGGGCCGCCTTCGGCACGTTGTGGAAGTGGTCGTACACCCAGATCGAGTCGTACCCAAGCTGTTCGCTCAGGACCGCGATGTCGACCGCCTTCTGCCACTTGGCCTGCGCACCCTCCACGCTGACGAGTTCCATCTTCCAGCCCTGCGGGATGAACGCTCCGAACAAGGGCGTGGCGACATCGCGGGTGTTCACGATCGGAGGAAGCTGACTGCTCATGCCCCGAACCTACCCGCCCCATTCGACGCACACGATGCGTGACGAGCGACACACCTCGCATAGCGTCGGGTGAATGGCATCCCCCCTTGCCGTTGCCGACATCCACGAGGCCATCGCCGCCACCCGACCCGATCAATTGTGCATCGTTCACGGCCAACGGCAACTGACCTGGCAACAGGTCACGGAACGCACCCGCCGACTCGCCAACTACCTCCACTCGGCCGGACTGGGGTGTCACACCGAGCGCGAGCACCTGGCGGGTCACGAGAGCGGACAGGACCACCTCGCCGTCTTTCTGCACAACGGCGTCGAGTACCTGGAGTCAATGCTCGGCGCGTTCAAGGCCCGCGTCGCCCCGTTCAACGTCAACTACCGCTACGTCGCCGAGGAACTGCAGTACCTCCTGACCGACGCCCAAGCGACCGCTGTCGTCGTCCACAGTCGGTTCACACCGACGCTGGCCGACGTCCTGCCACGCCTGCCATTGGTGAAGGTGATCCTGCAAGTACCTGACAGCAGCGACCTTCCGCTGCTGCCAGGCGCCGTCTGGTACGAGGACGCCCTCGCAGCAGCGTCGCCGGACAAACCCACGTGGCGTTGCAGTGCCGACGACCTCTACATCCTCTACACGGGCGGCACGACGGGAATGCCGAAGGGAGTGCTGTGGCGCAACGGGGATGCCAACGTCGAGTGCTTCGGCGGCAGCCGGGCCGAGACCCTCGACGGCGTGCTCACCGAAGCAACGGGAGCCCTGCGCGCGCTTTTGGCTCCCCCATTCATGCACGGTGCCGGCCACTGGATGTGCTTTCGCACGTGGAACAACGGCGGATCGATCTTCATCCAGCAGCATGTCGAACACCTCGATCCTCACGACATCTGGGGCACCATCGAGCGGGACCGGCTGAACTTCTTGCTGATCGTCGGCGACGCCTTCGGTCGCCCATTGCTCGACGAGTTGGAACACCATACGTACGACCTGTCGTCGCTGACGGTGCTGCTCTCAGGCGGAGCGGCCCTCAGCGCACCGCTCAAGGAGGAGTTCCTCCGTCACCTGCCGACCGTGATGATCGTCGACGGGCTCGGCTCGTCAGAGGCCGGAGGCCAGGTCTCGCACGTCTCTGCTGGTGCTGGCGCCACGACCGGTACGTTCCCGCTCGGCGTGGGGAACCACGTGCTATCGGCCGACCTCGACCGCGTCCTTGCCCCCGGCGACCCCGAACTCGGTTGGTTGTGCAAGAGCGGTGGCCTCGCACTGGGTTACCTGGGCGACCCGGACAAGACCGCACACACCTATCCGGTGGTCGATGGTGTCCGCTACGCCGTCCCCGGCGATCGCGCTCGCTTGCGCATCGACGGCGTCGTCGAACTCCACGGCCGCGATTCAGCCACGATCAACTCCGGCGGCGAGAAGATCTTCGCCGAGGAGGTCGAGGCCGCGATCAAGACACACCCGGCTGTCTACGACTGCGTGGTCGCCGGTCGCCCCAGTGAGCAGTGGGGCAGCGAGGTCGTGGCCATCGTGCGCCTTCGCGACGGGCGCTCGGCCACGACTGAAGAACTACGCCGCGCTGCGGAGCAGCACATCGCTCGCTTCAAACTTCCCAAGGCCGTGGTGTTCGTACCCGAGATCCTCCGCTCCCCCGCTGGCAAGGCCGACTACCGCTGGGCCAAGCAGATGGTCGCCCAGCCCGCCCCCTGACTCACCGTTTGAAGGGTTACCCGCAGTACCTGCGGGTAACCCTTCAAACGGTGATGCGATCAGGACCAGACGGGGTCGATCGGTGTGATCGTGCCGAAGTGCTGTTCAAGTTGTTCGGCAACGTTGAGGCACGTGAGGTCTGCGAATCGCCGCCCGATCACCTGAGCCCCCGTCGGCATACCTCCAGCCATACCGACCGGGACGATCGCCGAGGGCAGACCCAGCAGGTTGGCCGGCAGAACCGGGCGCAACGTGTCGAGCACGAACTTGGCATTGTCCAACGACTCCACATCGAACCCCAGCTCGAATGGTGGGTGCGCCCACGTCGGCATGAGCAGCACATCGTGATCCGTGAGGAACGTGTGCCATTCCCGGTCGACGCGATTTCGGTCGCCAAGCGCCAGCATCAGCTCCGAGGAGTTCAGCGTGGGGAACACCTCCTCGCCGTAGGCAATGAATCGCTTGCCGGCTTCTCCGAGCACGAGATCGAGCAACGGTTTCTGAGCACGCATCTCCTGTCCCAGCAAGATTCCCCACAGCTCGATGGACCGTTCAATGGAGAGCGGCGCAGCTTCCACGACCTCGGCACCTGCGTTCGCTAACGCGTCCGCCGCGGCGCGCACCGCGGCCACCACCTCGGGGTGAGTGGTGCCGCCTGGCGGATCCGCGCACACCGCCACCTTCAGCCGCCGTCCAGCCGCCCGATCGGTCAACGTTGCGGGCAACGCACGAGGATCGCGATCGTGTGGTCCGGCGATTGTCAGCAGCGCCGCACGGACGTCGGCAACATGTCGTGCCATCGCGCCCTCGGACAGCATCAGCTGGGCGGAGAGGCCAGGATCCTCCGGTGGCACCACCGTGGCCCATGGCACGAGACCCTGCGTGGGCTTGATCGAAGTGATTCCGCATGCCGTCGCCGGATTGCGCAGTGAACCGCCGATGTCGTTGCCCAACCCGAGCGGCGACATTCCGCTGGCGAGCGCGGAACCCTCGCCGCCGCTGGACCCGCCAGTGGTGCGTGTCGGGTGCCACGGGTTGTGCGTGGCGCCGTGCAGCGAACTCTCGGTAGTGACCCGCAGGCCCAGGTCGGGCAAGTTCGTGCGCCCAATCGGAATCGCGCCCGCAGCACGCATTCGTTCCACCACCGGGGCGTCGATCGGTGACACGGCGTCGGCGAGAATCGGCAACGATTGCGTGGTGGGCGTACCGGCGAGGTCGATGTTCTCCTTCACCGTCAAGGGCACACCGTGAAACGTGCCAAGCCGCGCACCTGCTGCGACCGCCTTGTCGGCTTCGTCGGCTGCAGCCAGCGCGCTGGTGTCGAGACGACGCACGATCGCGTTCAGCCGCGGGTTCACGTCGTCGATACGCGCCAGGTGCGCAACCACAACCTCGCGACTCGACACCTCCTTACGGGCGATCATCCCCGCGAGTTCCAGTGCACCCTTCCGCCACAGTTCGTTGCTCATGGGCGAATGCTTCCACAGTCACCTAACCTGAGTCGCCGTGAGCAAGCGCAGCTGGGACAGCGAGACCCTTCCCGAGGGCGAGGACAAGGTGCACGCCGTCCGCGAGATGTTCGACGCGATTGCCCCGCGCTACGACCTCGTCAATCGGGTGATGACGTTCCGGCTGGATGTTCGCTGGCGACGCAAGGCCGTCCGCCTGCTCGGGTTGCCACACGGCAGCACGGTGATCGACCTCGCCGCCGGCACGGGCGATCTGTGCATCGACCTGCAGAAGGCTGGTCACCGTCCGCTGGCGTTCGACCTGTCGTTCGGCATGCTCGTGGCCGATCGCAGCGCCAGCCCACGCGTGCAGGCCGACATCCTGCGACTGCCGCTACCCGACGGTTCGGTCGACGGAGCCACGTGCGGTTTCGCGTTGCGCAACCTGCTCGATCTGCCCACCTTCTTCGCCGAGTTGGCTCGTGTGGTGCGGCCTGGCGGACGTATCGCCCTGCTCGACGTCGGCATTCCGCACAATCCGGTGATCCGCTGGGGGAACAACATCTACTTCGGCAAGATCGTGCCCAAGATCGGTGCATTGCTGTCCGATGGAGCGGCGTACCGCTATCTGCCCAAGAGCGTCGCCTACCTGCCGCCACGGGAGGAGCTCGTGCGCCTGCTGCGCGAAGCGGGCTTTGCGGACGGGCAGCATCACCAACTGTCCGGCGGCCTCACCCAGTTGATGGTCGGCACTCGCGACTGACATGCGCGCCCACACCCGCCCTCTTCATCACGACATCGACCTGAACGATGTCGCCGGCGGCGACGGGTACTTGTTCGTCCGCGATGGCGTCGGCGTTGCCGGACGCGGCGTTGCGGCGCGGGTGCCGCTGGCGGATGTAGCCGCAGTGCTTGCCGGGATTCAGCACGTCGACGAGGTCGGCGGCGTGCGGCCGATTGCGTTAGGGGTCGTGCCGTTCGAGCCGGGTGCACCGTGCGAGCTCATCATCCCTATGGTGCTCGTCGGCAAGGCCCTCGACGGACGACGGTGGGTCACCACGATCGACGAAGCCTCTGGCGATCTCGTACCGCGTCCGCATCCGGCACCTCATGCGCAATCGTTCACGGTGGCTCCGCGCACGTCGGTGAACCAGTACCTCGCCGCCGTCACGACCGCGCGTGACGCTGTGCGTAACGGCGAGCTCACGAAAGCCGTCATCGCCCGCGAAGTCACCGTCACCAGCGACGAGCCGATCAATGTGCACGCCGTACTCCTGCGCCTGAAGGCCACCTTCGGCAGCAGCTATCGGTACTCGGTGGACGGCTTCATCGGTGCATCTCCTGAGCTGCTGGTGCGCGTCGAGGGCAACACCGTGCGGTCGCATCCGCTGGCTGGCACGGCTCCGCGCACGGGTGATGTCGAGACCGATCGGCGAGCGGCCACTGAGTTGTTGGCGAGCGAGAAGAACCAGATCGAGCACCGTGTGGTCATCGACATGATCCACGACACGCTGCTGCCGTGGTGCAGTTACCTCGATTGGGAACCCGAGCCGTCGATCATCACCGTCGCCAACGTGCAACACCTGGGCACCGCGATGGAAGGACACCTCAGCGATCCACGTCCGAACGTGATGGAACTTGTCGCCGCACTGTCACCGACTCCCGCGCTCGGCGGCTTCCCGCGTGCAGAGGCACTGGCGCTCATCGCCCAGGCGGAGGGTTTCAGCCGGGGTCGCTACGGCGGCGCAGTCGGCTGGGTCGATGCCAACGGTGACGGCACCTGGGCCGTAGCGATCCGCTGCGCAGAGTTGTCGGATGATCGCCGCACGGCACGGCTGGTCGCCGGTGGCGGCATCGTCGCCGACAGCGAACCGCTCAGCGAGCTGGCCGAAACTCAGGCCAAGCTGCAGGCGATGCTCTCGGCCATCGTCCGCCCCTAACCCCACCCCGCCGGTGCGAGTGCCACAGCCCCGGTGCGAGTGCCACAGCCCCGGTGCGAGTGCCACAGCCCCGGTGCGAGTGCCTGACGCGCACCCGAGTGCCGAGCGACGCCCGGGGTGCCACCTGGCACTCGGGTGCGCCGCTGGCACTCGCACCGGCGGGCTGGCACTCGCACCGGCGGGCTGGCACTCGCACCGGCGGGGTGGCACTCGCACGGGCACTCGCGGGGTTAGCCGAGGGCGTCGGCGACGGCGGCGTGCAGGCGGTCGTGGGTTGTCACGTTCGCGGCTCGCTGTGACGCCACCCGCACCACCGTGACCGACCGATCGGCAATGGCGGCCTCAAGACCGACGAGATCGACGACCGTGCGACCGACCAGACCATGGGCAGCTGCGAGAGCAAGCACGTCGGTGCCGTGGGGGGTGCCGAACAGTTGCTCGAAACGCTCAGCGGGAAGCGCATTCGCCTGTGACAGGAACGAGAAGATGCCGCCGCCGTCGTTGTCGGAGACCACGATCGTGAGCGGCAGGCCACGAGCGCCGAGCGCCGTCAGCGATGACTGGTCGTGGCAGAACGCCACGTCGCCGAGGTGCACGACCGTCGGCCGACCACTTCCCAGCGCCACGCCAATTCCCGTGGCGATGACACCGTCGATACCGTTCGCGCCGCGGTTGGCGTGCACCGTGGTGCGCACCTCTCCACGCCCGAACCATTCGAGGTCGCGCACCGGCATCGATGACGAGACGACGAGGTTCTCACCCCCGGTGCTCAGCCAACGTGACACAGCGGGTTCGCTGAGGTCGCGCTCAGCTCGCAACGTGTCGCTGATGGCGTGCTGCGCGCGTCGCTCGGCATGCTGCCAGCGGGCCAACCACGGCGTCCCAGTGGCACCCGTGACCAGCGGCAACAGCTCGGTACAGAGCGTGGACGGACGGCCGTAGACACGCTCGGTGATGATGCCCAACGGATCGAGGATGCGTTGTTGCGAGTGCACCTGTACGTGGGTGGCACCGCTGGACTGCAACCACTGGCCGAGCACCTTCGACGCCGGCGGGGCGCCGAGGTGCAGCACTGCAGCGGGCACATGGTCGCGAGCGAAGGGCGCATGGCGCAGCAGCGAATCGAAACAACACACGGCCTGCGGCAGGTGACGACATCCCGAACGCGGGTCGGCCAACACCGGCCACTGCAACGCCGCGGCCAAGGCTTCGACTGCCGCAGGATCATCGACACCAGCGCCGGCGATGATGATTCCACGGCGCTGATCGATCATCCCTGCCAGGCCGGCGATCTCGGGCCTCATCATGAACCAGCTGTCCGGGTCGACAGCCGGCCAGTCGACGACGGGCGGCAGCGCACTGGGTGTACCGATCAGCGGATCGCGGAACTGAAGGTTGATGTGCACCGGTCCCGGATCGCCGTCGACCGCACTCATCCACCAATCGGCGGCCCACTCGCGCCAGACGTGAGCGTCGACCGCCTCGGGAACTCCGGGATCGGCGAAACAGCGCACGACGGCGCCGTACAGGTCGATCTGATCGATCGTCTGCGGCGCACCGATGCCCTGCAACTCGGGCGGCCGGTCGGCGGTGAGCACGAGCATCGGCACACCCGACAGGTCGGCCTCGACCACGGCACCATGGAAGTGGGTGGCGGCGGTGCCGCTGGTGCACAACAGCGCGGCAGGCACGCCCGTGGCCAGAGCAATACCAAGCGCGATAAACGACGCTGAGCGCTCGTCGTGCACCACCTGCACATCGAGGTCGGAACGCGTTGCTAGCGCGAGTGCCATCGGGGTGCTGCGCGAACCGGGAGCAATGACTGCGTGGCGCAGCCCCATGTGCACCCACTGGTCGACCACCGTGGCGCAGAACGTGGCCTGCACATCGGCGGGCTCGCCTGACATGCCGTTGGCAGGGACGGTGGTGGACTGCTGCGTCATGAGCGCAACGATAGGGGCGTATCCTCGCCCTGTGCGTCCTTCACTCACTGTCGAGATCTGGTCCGATGTCGTCTGCCCGTGGTGCTACATCGGGAAGCGCCGCTGGGAAACGGCTGCGGCGGCTCTCGCCGACGAGGTCGATCTGCAGGTCGTGTTTCGCCCCTATCAGCTCGATCCAACGGCGCCCCCGGCAGGCGCGACACCCGTGATCGAGGCCTACGCGAAGAAGTTCGGCGGACACGAGCGCGCTGCCGCGATCATCGCGCAGGTCACGGAGGTGGCCGCCGGCGATGGACTCGAGTTCCACATGGACCGGGCACTGCGGGCCAATACGTTGCTGGCCCACCGATTGCTGTGGCTGGCCGAGGCCACCGGCCACCAGTACGCACTGAAGGAGCGCCTGCTGCAGGCATACTTCTGCGACGGCGCCGATGTGGGCGACCCCGATGTGCTGGCTGGTCTGGCAGAAGATGTCGGCATGCCGGCCGACCGCGTGCTGGCGTTCCTCGACAGCGACGACGGCACCGACCACGTGCGCTCGATGCTGCAGTACGCCGCCGACGCCGAGATCACCGCGGTGCCCACCTTCGTGCTCGACGGCAGGTGGTCGGTGCCCGGCGCACAAGACGCCGACACGTTCATCAACGTCATCCGCCGGCTCTTGGCCCGCAAGGAGCAGGAAGCTGCCGACGAAGCGGCCGAGACCGCTGTCTCCGGGCCCACCTGCGACGACGAGGCGTGCGATGTCTGACTGGACTCCGCTGTCGGGACCTCTCGCGGCGGAACGGCTGGGCGACCTGCACGCCCCGCGAATGGTGTTCGTGCACGGGTTCACCCAGACCGGCAACTCGTGGAAGCCGATCGCTGAGCTTCTCGTTGCTCGCGGTCTGCAAGCGATCGTCATCGACCTGCCCGGTCACGGCGGTTCTGCAGCGGTACGTGCCGATCTGCGACGCACAGCCGACATGATCGCCACGATCGGCGGACGCGGCACGTACATCGGCTACAGCCTCGGCGGACGCGTGTGCCTGCATCTGGCGCTGATGTACCCGCATCTGGTGCAGTCGCTCGTACTCATCGGTGCTCATCCTGGTATCGCCGACGCGGACGAACGCTCATTGCGGCGCGCGCATGATGACCAGACCGCCGAGCATCTGACGGACATCGGCCTGGAAGCGTTCCTCGATGAATGGACCTCGCTGCCACTGTTCGGCGGCTTCAAGTTCACCGACGCCGATCGAGCCGACCGGCTGCGCAACACCGTGGACGGCCTGGCTGCCAGCCTGCACTCAGCGGGCACCGGCGAACAGCTGCCGCTGTGGCCGCGATTGCGGGAGCTGAACATGCCTGTGCTTGCCCTCGCCGGCGCGCTCGACACAAAGTTCGCCGCCATCGCCGAGCAGATCGCATCCACCGTCCCCGCCGGGCGCGTCGTGCTGATTCCAGATGCGGCGCACGCAGCCCACCTGCAACAGCCCCAGGCAGTCGCCGAGGCGATTGCCACTGCCCTGCCGCGCTGAGCCAGGTCAGCGGGAGACGGCCATAGCGAGCGCAGCCAGCAATCCGGTGGCCAGCTGCACCTTGCCGGTGAGGCCCAACACCGGAATCAGTGCCGGACCCTTGGCGCCGCCGAGGACCGCCTTCACTGCCGGACGCGCCACGAGGATGCCCAGCAGCCCGATGGCCGCCCACGGTCGATCGACCAATGCGATCGCGATCACCAACACCTGTGCTACCGACAGCAGCGCCACGTAGAACCACCGTGTCGGTCGATCCCCGATGCGGACGGCCAAGGTGTGCTTGCCCACCTCGCGATCAGTGGGGATGTCGCGCAGGTTGTTCACCACCAACAGCGCACAGGCCAGACACCCTGCGGCACACCCGGCCAGCCAGCCGACGAGCGTGATCTGCTCACCCACGACATACATCGAGCCGAGCGTGGCCACGAGTCCGAAGAACACAAACACGAACACCTCGCCGAGGCCCATGTAGCCATACGGCCGAGGCCCGCCGGTGTAGCCCCATGCGGCGAGGATGGCCGCGACGCCAACCACCAGCAACCACCACGTGGTCACCGACGCCAACGCCAATCCGGCGATCGCCGCCACGCCAAACGCCGCGAGTGCCGCCTTCTTCACGGCCGCTGGCGTGGCCAGCCCGCTGGCCACCAAACGCACCGGACCGACGCGCACCTCGTCGGTGCCGCGTACGCCATCGCTGTAGTCGTTGGCGAAGTTGACGCCCACCTGCAGCGCCAGGCTCACCACCAATGCCGGTGCCACGCGCCACCACACCGGATGAGCGCCACCGGCGGCTGCAGCAGCGCCGAGTGCCACGGGCACGACGGCAGCGGGAAGTGTGCGAGGGCGGGCACCGATCATCCAACGATTCATTCCGTCCAGTCTCGCCTATCCTCGCCCTCGTGCCTCACTTGGTCGCGATCGACATACCCGGCGGCACGGCGTTCGTCGACGCCCTCCAGCGCGAATGGAGCGCAGGGAACGCCGTCCTGCCGGTCGATCGTCGCCTTCCCGATGCGGCCAAAGCGGCGCTCCTCGCTTCGATGGCTGCCGGTTTCGTCGTCGATGAGCACGGACGCCACACGCTGCCGGACGCACGACCCACCGAGCCCGGTGATGCACTCGTGATGGCGACCAGCGGATCCACCGGCGCCCCGAAGGGTGTCGTGCTCACCCACGCAGCCATCGCTGCCTCCGCCACGGCCACGAGTGCGCGCCTCGGCATGACCCCGGCCGACACCTGGCTGGCGTGTCTGCCCTTGGCGCACGTCGGCGGCCTGTCGGTGATCACCCGCGCGCTGCACACTGGAACCGGTCTTGTCGTGCATGACGGCTTCGATGCCGCCCGTGTCACCGCTGCCGCCCGAGAAGGCGCCACCGCCGTGTCGCTCGTGGCGACTGCGCTCGCCCGTATCGACCCTGGCGTGTTCCGCACCATCGTTCTCGGCGGCGCACGGCCGCCGTCCACTCTGCCGCGCAACACCCACACCACCTACGGCCTCACCGAGACTGGCAGTGGCGTGGTGTACGACGGTCGCCCTCTCGATGGTGTCGAGGTGCGCATCTCCCCCGCGCCTCATGGCAGCGACATCGGCGAAGTGCTGCTGCGCTGCCCGATGCTGCTCCGCGCCTACCGCGACGGCAGCACTCCCCTCGACGACGCCGGATGGCTGCACACGGGCGATCTCGGCCGCTGGTTGCCGGATGGCCGACTGCACGTGGAGGGTCGCCGCGGCGACATGATCATCACCGGTGGTGAGAACGTGTGGCCAGAGGCCGTCGAGGCGATCTTGGCGACACACCCCGGTATCGCAGAGGTTGCCGTGGCCGGCGTGGCGGACGCCGAATGGGGGCAACGCGTGGTCGCGTGGGTGGTCTCAGCGGCGAGCGCCCCGGCGCCCACACTCAGCGAATGCCGAGCACTCGTCGCCGACCACATGCCGGCGTTCTGCGCTCCCAAGGAGCTGCACACCGTCGCATCGCTGCCCCGCACCGCACTCGGCAAGGTGCAGCGGTATCTGCTCACCGCAGATACCAACGACGCCTGACCGGCGGCAGCGTCAGTTGGCCGGTTCGGTTCCCTCGACCTCGAGCGGGTGCTCCACGGTGACCTTCACCTGGCGGATACGGCGGCCATCCATTTCGGCAGCCGTGAATCGCCAGCCCTCGTGCACAACGGACTCGCCCTCGTCCGGCACGTGTTCGAGCGTGCCGAACACGAAGCCACCCAAGGTGTCCCAGTCTTCATCGGGCAGACGGGTTCCGAGCAGATCGTTGAGGTCGCCGATCGCGATACCGCCATCGATGAGGTAGTCGCCATCGGCCAGTCGCTGCACCTCTGCGTCCTCCTCGTCGTGTTCGTCGACAATCTCGCCGACGAGCTCTTCGAGGCAATCCTCCAGCGTGATCAGCCCGGCGATCGCGCCGTATTCGTCAGCGACGAGCGCGAGGTGGAACTTCTCCGCCTGCATTTCACGCATCAGGCGGTTCACCGCCTTGTTCTCGGGCACGAAGTGCACATGACGCAGGAAATCGGTGACAGGACGAGCGCCGTCACCCTTGCGTTCAGCACCCATCAGATCCTTGGCGAACGCCAACCCCAACACATCGTCCTCGTCGGTGTTCATCACCGGCAAGCGGCTGTAGCCGTGCTCGAGCGCCGCGTCGAGTGCCTGTGTGACGGTGCTGGTCGGTTCGATCACCACCATGTCGGGCCGAGGCACCATCACCTCACGCGCGATGGTGTCGCCGAACTCGATGATGCTCTCGATGAGCTCGCGTTCCTCGTGCTCCACGACACCGTCCTCGACGGCCGTCTCGACGATGCCCAACAGTTCCTGTTCGGAGACGAACGGACCCTGCTCGAGTCCCTTGCCCTTGATGAACACATTGGTGAGGCTGATCAGCCAGTTCGAGATCCAGCGCAACGGTGGGAACGCCACCAGCGCGGCGGTGGGCCGAGCAACCATCAGCGCTGCGCGTTGCGGGTGCAGCACTGCATACGTCTTCGGCATTGCCTCGGCGATGACGAAGAACACCACCACGTTCAAGACCACACCCACCACGACACCCCAGCCGCCGAACAACCGGCCGGCGAGAATCCCCCACAACGTCGTCTGCACAATCTGGCTGACGTTGATCGTGAGCAACAGTGCGTTGACCCAGCTGGCGGGTTCGTCGACGAGGCGCTTCAGCGCCTTCCCGGACTTGAGGCCCTTGTCGGCCAGTGACGCAGCGCGCGGTCGGGAGATGCGCGACAGGCCCATCTCGGCGATCGAGCAGAACACCAGGATGATCAGCAACACCAGGATTCCGCCCACCAGCAGCAGATCGGTGGTGACCGCGTCGGCGATCATTCGTCGTGCCCTTGGCGGAAGGCCTCGGGTGCCGGACCGTGCCAGTAGTGCTCGATCAACAACTCGACCTCCCGAGCACGCATCGCTCTGGTCTGATCGTCGTCGTCGTGGTCGTGACCCAGCACATGCAGCACACCGTGCACCACGAGGAGGGCGATCTCGTCGTCGACCGTGCCTGCGTGCGACGGCGCCTGCCGCTGCGCCACTGCGGGGCAGATGACGACATCGCCCAGCAGCAGGGGCATATCGCCCGGATCCGCGGGCGCCCGGTCGGGGCCACGACTGATCGGTTGGCCGTGCAACACGATCTCGGCCTCGGACGCGTCGATCGGGAACGCGAGCACATCGGTGGGCCCGGGCTTGCCCATGTGGAGTTCGTTCAACTCGGACATCTCGGTCTCGCTGACGAACAACAGCGCCAGCTCGGCCAACCCGCGCACACCCTCAGACCGCAGTACCTCGGTGGCTAACTCCTGCCATCGCTCGAGATCGACGGGAACGTCCTTCTGCTCGTCGGCGACGAACACCTCGGGTTCGCCATCGCCACCTACTCGCCGGGGAGCATCGATGTGCGGTCGGGAGGGGTCAGCCACGGCGGGGTTCTTTCTGGAGACGAGCTTCATCGGCCCTCTCGTAGGCGGAGACGATGTCGGCGACAATGCGATGACGCACGACATCGGCAGCTTTGAGGTGCACGAAGGTGAGGCCGTCGATCCCCGTGAGCGTACGTTCGAGACCGATCAGGCCGCTGCGGCCGTCCGGGACATCGATCTGCGTGGTGTCGCCGGTGACGACGACCTTCGACCCGAACCCGATGCGGGTGAGGAACATCTTCATCTGCTCGGGGGTCGAGTTCTGCGCCTCGTCGAGGATGATGAAGCTGTTGTTCAGCGTGCGGCCGCGCATGAAGGCCAGCGGTGCCACCTCCACCGCCTGTCGTTCGAGCAGCTTCTGGGCACCCTCGGGCTCGACCATGTCGTGGAGCGCGTCGTACAGCGGACGGAGGTAGGGGTCGATCTTGGCCATCAGATCGCCAGGAAGGAAACCCAGTCGCTCACCGGCCTCCACCGCCGGGCGGGTGAGGATGATGCGCTGCACCTGTTTGGTCTGCAAGGCATGCACCGCCATCGCCACGGCCAGCCAACTCTTACCGGTACCGGCGGGCCCGAGGCCGAAGGTGATCACATGGTGCCGGATGGCATCGACATAATGCTTCTGGCCAGCGGTCTTGGGCCGGATCGGCTTGCCCTTGGCGCCACGGAGTATGTCGTCGGTGAGCACGCGACTGGGCCGCTCGTTCTGACCCATCATGTCGATGCTGCGGCGCAGACTGGAGTCGTCGAGGTGCTGACCTTGCTGCAACAGGCTGATCAGTTCTTCGCACAGGCGCCCGACGTGTTCTGCCTGGGCGCCGCCGATGATGATCTCGTTACCCCGCACCACGACTGTGGCCGCGGGGAACGCTGCCTCGATCTGACGGAGGTGCACGTCGCGCTGACCGACGAGTGCGGACATCAAGTGATCACCCGGCACGATCACCGTGTACGGCTTGGCCAAGGTGGTCATGGACGGCCCGTCGGTGGATTCATTCACGCATACGGTAGCGAATACGAGGTGCTCACCGGCGCTGACGGGCGGGGATGCGCAGCGGGTTGGTGGGGTCGGCCTCGCCGATCGCCGCGAAATCGACAGCAAAGTAATACGACGCACCGAGGTGCAGCACCGGAGCGGGGCCGACGAACGCCTTGGTCAACCGTTCCATCATCTCGGCGAACCCGCCCGTCTCACCCGGCTGATGCGCCTCGGGAGCATCGAACACCAGCAAGGCCCCGTCCGCCGCCTCGCGCTGGAGTGCCTCACGTGCCAAGCGAACGATGGCACCCTGCGCTGCGTAGACCGGGTGGACGACGAGCAACATGATGTAGTGGACCGCACCGCGGCGAGCATGATCGGGGAACCGGCCCTCGAAGTACGCCCGGCTGAGGTAGCGAGTACGGCCGATCTCAGTGGCGATCAGACCCATCGCGACCGGCGAGTTGTCATCCCAGAGCACCCAGATCCGGTTCGACGGCTCGCGCAGGGCGTCCTCGAACTCATCACGAAACAACATCTCGTGGCTGGGCGACTTGTCGTTCATCGGCAAGTACGAGGCCTCGTAGAGATCCCAGAGGCGATCGCTGAGCACCGGGTCGGTGAGGTTGGAGTGACGAGTCACGTACACGAGCGGCCCCGATCACCTAGGCACCAACGGCACGACCGGCACTCGCGCGCTGCGCGCGAGTATTGACGCCTATTGCGCGAATTGATGGCCATGCGCGTAGCATATGCACCGTTGTGGGGTGGACTGGTGGATAGTGTCCAGCGCAGCGGGATGCCCCGCCTCACCGCATCTCTGGGAGGACAGTGAGCAAGGAACCGGCACGGTTGAGTTGGGTGTACCTCGTCATCGGCGTCGCACTGACTGCCGCTGGACTTGCCGCGTCCGAATCCACCATCCGCGACGGCGTGTACGTGGTCGCTGCTCTGCAGGTGATCCCTACTCTGCTCATCGCTCGCCGCCTGCGCCAGGTGTCGTGGCGCCCGATCATCCTGTTCAGCGCAGTGGGTGTCCTATATGTCGGAGAACAGGTCATCTCCGGCGACCAGCCCACGTACGAGTCGCCACTGGCAGTCATCTTCGTCCTCCTGGCTGTCACCAGCCTGGTCGGCGGTCTCGTCGCACTCGTCCGCAGCAGCCTGCCCGGCCCCACACGCAGCATCTGGGGCGATGCACTGATCGTCGCCATCGGCGCCTGGATCATCAGCTGGGCCACGCTGGTGCAGTCGATCAACCAGGCCACCGACAACCGCTCGGCGGGTGTGGTGCTGTACGGCCTCTACCAACCCACGTCGTCCGTGGTGCTGTTCCTCACTGTGGTGCTGCTGCTCAACCGCCACCAGCGCCCACCGGCCATCTGGATGGTCGCCGTCGCACTCGCGTTCAACATGAGCGGCGACATGACCTACGCGATGATCGACGCCCGCCACCTCAGCGCCGGCGCCGACCGCTTCGCGCTGCCGATGTATGTGATGGCGTACTTCGTTGCCAGCGCCGCATTCCTGCACCCCAGCATCCACGAGCTTGGGCGCCCCCAACCCAGCCCGAAACCCGACTCCATCGGCCGCCTGGTGATCACCACCACCTCGCTGCTGCTGCCCATCATCGTGTTGGCAGCCACCTCCCCCAACGACTCCACCGATCGCATCGTGCGCTTCGCGTCGGCGCTCGTGCTGTCGGCAGTGGTCACCATCCGCGTGGTCACCGCCGTGCGCTCGAACAGCAGGGCCCAGGCCGAACTGCTACACGGCGCCCAGACCGATCCGCTCACCGGCCTACCCAATCGCGTCGTGATGCTCCAGAAGATCAACGAGCTACTGCGCACCAGCTGGGACTCCGACCAGCACCCCACGCTGTTCTTCGTCGACCTCGACCGCTTCAAGAACATCAACGACTCGCTGGGCCACGCCGCCGGCGATGAGGTGCTGGTCACCGTGGCCCGCCGCCTCATCAACGCAGTGCCTGCCGACGCCGTCGTGGCTCGCCTGTCGGGCGACGAATACGTGGTGCTCGATGCCCACGCCAAGTCGCAGGGCACCGCAATGGCTTCCGCCGAGCGCCTGCTCGCTGTGTTCCGCGAACCACTTGCCCTCAGCCAGGGCGATGTCTTCGTCACCGCCAGCATCGGCGTGGCTGCCATCAGCCCGACGGCGAGCACGACAGCCGAGGATCTTGTCCGACATGCCGACACGGCGATGTATCGCGCCAAGGATGCCGGCCGCAACTGTCTGGCCGTCTACGACGAGTCGATGCACGAGCGGGTCGCCCATCGCCTCGCCGTCGAAACTGCGCTCTACCGCGCTCTCGACCGCCGCGAGCTCCGTCTGTTCCACCAGCCGATCCTCGATCTGCAGTCGGGCGATGTCGTCGGCTTCGAAGCGCTGATGCGCTGGCAGCAGGCGGACGGCACCATCGTCTCTCCTGCCGAGTTCATTCCCATCGCCGAGGACACCGGCACGATCGTGCCGATCGGTTCCTGGGCGCTGCTCGAGGCCCTTACGCAACTTCGCCGCTGGATCGACGAAGGGGTGTGCAGCCCGTCGGCCACGATGTCGGTCAACGTCTCGCCGCGTCAACTCAGCGACACGAACTTCCCGGCCATCGTCAGCGAGGCGCTCACCCGCTCGGGGGTCTCGCCGCAACTGCTGTGGCTGGAGATCACCGAGAGCATCATGATCTCCGAACCGGAACTGGCTTTGGCGACGCTGCGCCGACTGCGTTCACTGGGCGTGCGAATGGCGCTCGACGACTTCGGCACCGGCTACTCGTCGCTGTCGTTGCTGCAGAAGTTCCCGCTACAGCGGATCAAAATCGACCGGGCGTTCGTGCACGGTGTCGCCGACAACCCGAACGACCGCAGCCTGGTGCGCACCATCATCGCCATGGGCCGCTCGCTCGGCCTCGACATGGTCGCCGAAGGTGTCGAGAGTGTCCACCAGTTGCAGGTGCTCAGCGATCTCGGCTGCACCAAGGCACAGGGTTTCCTGATCAGCCACCCGGTGCCTGCCGACGCAATGCGCAGCACGGTGGCCGCGCTGGAGCGTCTGGGTCAGTTCCCCGGGCTGCGCGCGAACACCAACGCACCTGTCAACTGAACCCGCCGACTACTGCTGCAGCCAACGCTTGAAGCGACCGACCGTCGAGGCGTCGTCCGTCGCACCGGTAGCGGCAGTCGCTTTCGCATTCGTCGGCGCCTTCGCCGCGGGCTTCACACCCTCACGGCAGCGGCACCGCTCGGCCTTGGGCACATCGCCCAACACTGTCTCCACGTGGGCGCCACATCCGGCCCAGTTCGGCTTGCCACAGGTCTTGCACGTCACTCGTCTGCACATACCCCCTAGGGTATCAGCCGAAGCCGCCAGAACGATGCTGATCCAACGTTGGGGCGTCGCCGGGCGCGAGCGCCGGATGCTCGCCGTAGCGGATGGGGTGACCGGCGCGAAGCCGACCGCTGTCGTCGTGCTGCAGCACCCCGCGCTCCCAGAAGTGTGGGTGCGCAAGCATCTCGTCTCGCGTGAGGATCGGCGCCATCGGGACGCCGAGCGGCAGCATCACCGCGATCAGGTCAGCGCGATCGCGTGACCCGATCGCGGCAGTCAACTCGGCGCACAGATGCACTGCCTGCGCAGCACGAGCGGACATGTCGAGCGCGGCGATGTGCTCAAGGCCGAGCCCGGTGCACATCAGGCCCCACAGGACATCCTCGCTGTACACGCCCAGCTCGACCCACTTGTCGTCACGCGTGCGGTAGCAACCCAAACCGGGAAGGTGTTCCGCTGCCGCGGTCGTACCGTCGCGCCCGTCGATCGGGCCAGTGGGCAGCACCCACGCCGCCAGCAGGTCGGTGATTGCGAGATCGATGTGTTCGCCTTCGCCGGTGCGACGGGCACACAGCACGGCAGCCAGGATTGCGAACGCGGCCGCCATGCCCGAACCCATATCCCCTACCAGCATTCCCGCATGCGCCGGTTGCTCACCTTCGCGGAACGTGAATGCACCTGCGTAGGCCTGGTAGTTGTAGTCGTGCCCGGCCACATTCGACAGCGGCCCGAACTGACCAAAGCCGGTGAGCGAGCAGAGCACGATCGATGGATTCGCAGCGCGGAGCGCGTCGAAGCCAACCCCCAAGCGATCGGCCACACCGGGGCGGAACCCTTCGACCACCACTTCCGCTTCAGCGACATGGCTCAGCAATCGCGCCCGGTCGTCAGGGTTCTTCAGATCGAACACGGCGCTGCGCTTGTGGCCGTTCCAGTTCAGATAACGATCACCCTGCGGGCGCATCCGGTCGCCGCCCGGGGGTTCGGCCTTCAGCACGTCGGCACCAAGGTCGGCAAGCAACTGCGTGGCGACGTGGCCAGGCTGCCAGAGCGACAGGTCGATGACCTTCAGCCCGTCGAGCAGACCTCCGGTGCGAGTTGTTGCGCTCAAGTGGCATCGACCTCCGTAATGGACGAAACTGCGGATCCTGGTCGACCGTACTGCCGGTGGCCACTGACCAAGAAGACGAGACGAGTCAGATGAGCCACGACCCACGGTCCGCCAAGGCGCAGGGCTGGGATCGCTGCGCACTCATAGTCCTGAGCGCCTCTACGACCAGGCGTCGATGATCGTTGCCGATGGCACCACGAAGGCGATATTGCGCATCGTGTACTTCAGCGCGTGCTCGGCATACTCGGGCGGGTCGCTGGCGACACAGTCGGATGGCACCACCACCGTGTAGCCGGCGTTCATCGCCTCGATCGCGGTTCCCAACACGGCGATGTTCAGCGACACCCCGGTGACGATCAGCGTCGACACACCCGTGTTGCGCAGATACGAGTCGAGTCCGGTGGCGTAGAAGCCGGTGAGGCCCTGCTCGCGCCGGAACACGACATCCTCCGGCTGCGGGGCGATCTTCGACATCACCGGACCGTGGCCTCCCGAACCATCACCTCCGCCGGACATGCGCAAGTGCACCATCGTGTTGCGTGCGAAACCGAAGCCATCGGGTCTGCGCTCGTCGGTGCAGTAGAAGATGCGAACGCCCTTGGAGCGACCGGCAGCGAACATCGCCGCACAGTTGTCCACCAGACCGAGCTGCTGCGCCGCTGCTGCGAGCCCAGGCAGGATGGACTGTTCGCCGAGCAGGTTGACCTGACACTCCATGTTCACGATCGCCGTGCACGCGGGGTCGATATGGGGCCGCACATCGAGTGCCATCAGCGTCGCACCAGTCGTCCTGGGCGAGCCCCGGTGTCGCTGCCATTACGGCGCGTCACCGTGCCGTGCACCATCGTGAGGTCGTACCCGACGGGATCCTGCATCAACCGTGTCGCTCCTCCAGGAAGGTCGTGCACTGCTCGCGGCACGGTGAGGCGCACACGTTCGGCATCGATCACGTTGAGGTCGGCGCGCAGACCCACCCGCACCGTCCCGCGGTCGGACATGCCGTACAGGGCGGCGGGTTGCGATGTCAGCCGGCGCACGATTTCGGCGAGAGCGATACGCGGGCCGCGCTGGCGATCACGCGCCCAGTGGCTGAGCAGGAAGGTCGGAATCGAGGCGTCGCATGTGTAGGCGCAGTGGGCGCCGCCGTCGTTCGTGCCGACCACTGCGTCGGGGTACTGCAGTTGTTCGTAGAGCACCGTGTGGTCGGCGTCGGCGTAGTTGTACATCGGGTACAGCACCATCACGTCGTCGGCCGCCAGCATGCCGTCGTAGATCACCTCGTCCAGAGTGCAGCCCGCCGCCTCGGAGCGCGCGCCGAGCGATCGATCACGAGGCTGTTCGTAGTCGGGCACACCCGTCAGCAGGTAGCACGACGGCAACGCTGACCGCATGAACGCCCGCTGCTTGCGCTCATAGGAGGTGACGGGTTCATCGTCCTCGGCAAGGATCGCAGCGCGGACATCGCGACGACGCAGCGCCTCCAATCGCTCGGCGAGCGGGAGATGTGCGACGCGGGTGTACGAGGGTCGCGTCACGAACGGATGGCGGACATCCCAACCCCACAACACTCCGCCAGATCGGCCCGCCACCAGTGGTGTCACCGACAGACCAGCAGCGCACCAGGCAGCTGCGGTATCCATCTCGCGCCGCCACCGCTGCGGATCGTTGTGTGCCTGCAGTTCGAGGAACGTGGTGGGCAACCCGGTGGCTCTCGCCAACGCACCGATCCATTCGAACTCAGCAACGACGACCTCAGGTTCGTCACTCCGCGCAATTCCTGCCGGGGCGAACTCGAAGACACCGCCACCGCCAGCGGCGATGCCATTGCCGATCGCCACCAGTTCCTCAAACGTGGCATAGGTACCGGGCACGGGGGTGCCGTCGAGCGCCCGGTGACCGAGTGTGCGCGACGTACTGAAACCGAACGAACCGGCCTGCGCCGCCTCGCGGGCGATTGCGGCCATCGCGTCAAGTTGTGCTGCATCGGCCGGCCGGTTCTCCACCGAGTCGGCACCCATCGCGAACGTGCGCAAGGGGCCGTGCGCCAGCTGTGTGCCGACGTCGATCGCCCAACGACGCGATGACAGCTCATCCAGATACTCGGTGAACGTCTCCCAACTCCAGGACATCCCGGCGGCGAGCGCCTCGCCCGGGATGTCCTCCACCCCCTCGATCAACCGGATCAGGCCCTCACGGTCGGAAGGCCGGGCCGGAGCGAACCCGACACCGCAGTTGCCGAACACGACGGTGGTGACCCCGTGTGGGCTGCTCGGCTCGAGTAGGTCGTCCCAGATCACCTGCGCGTCGTAGTGGCTGTGCACATCGACGAAACCTGGGGTCACCACTCGGCCGGTTGCATCGAACACCTCGGTCGCCTCGTCGTCGATCGACGGCGAGACGACGACGATCAACCCGTCCTTGACCCCGACGTCCATACGCATGGCGGCGGTGCCGCTGCCGTCGAGCAATGACCCGTTCTTGATGACGAAATCGAGCACAGGCGGTGGATGCTCAGTGCGTCGTGTCGGCGAGCTCGCCGGACTCGAGGTACGAACGCTCGATCTCGTCAACGCGGAGCAGCATGTCGGCGGCGTCGCCTTGCAGCACGATCTGCCCACGACTGAGCACGTAGGCCCGATCTGACATCTCCAGCGCATAGCGGATGTGCTGCTCGACCAGCAGCACGCCGGTGCCGCTATCGGCAGCCTCGCGCACCTTGGTCAGCAGACGCTCGAGCACCAGCGGGGCCAGACCCAGTGACAGTTCGTCAATCAGCAAGATGTCGGGCTTGGACGCCAGCGCACGTCCGAGTGTCAACATTTGCTGCTCACCACCCGACAACAAGCCAGCCTTGCGACGCAGCAACCGCTCGAGTTCGGGGAAGATCTCCAGCACCGCATCCTTGTTGTGGCCGCCGAGGCGCAGGTTGTCGGCAGCGGACAAACCCATGAACACCGAGCGCTCCTCCGTGATCAGACGCAATCCGCGGCGAGCACGCTTGTGTAGCGGATCAGTGGTGACTTCACCCTTCAGCCGGATCTCTCCAGCGGTCAGCCGCAGTTCTCCCGCGAGCGCCTTCACCGTGGTGCTCTTACCTGCACCGTTGACCCCCAACAGCGCCACCACCTCGCCCGGCTTCACCGAAAGGTGCATTCCCTTGATTACCGACACTGAGCCATAGCCGACGTCGATACCGATCGCCTCGATCACCGGTGTCACTCCGTCACTGCTGTTGGTGTGCGCAGTCGTCTCGCTCATCGTTGGTTCCCCCGAACCCCAAGCAGGCGCGCGGCCCGATGTGTCGCTACAGTAGCCCCACTTGGCCGTTTGCTCAACACTGTTCAGCAGATGTCCAAGACAGCGCCACGATCCGAACCGAGCGACACGAATGCAGAAGAAGAAGGACGCACTCCGCACTCCGGCCGCATCCCGTCCCGGGCTGAGCATCGAGGTGATCGTCGAGACTGCGTGCGAACTGATCGCCGAGTCGGGCGCCGACCAACTGACCATGCGCCGCCTCTCCGAGCGACTGGGCGTGGCCCTAGGGGCGACGTACCACTACGTCCCGAACCGCGATGGACTGCTGAAGCTGGTCGCCGAACGGATCATGACCACGATCGAGTTGCTATCCACGACGCCCAAGTCGTGGCAACCCACGCTTCGCACGCTCATGATCGACTTCGCTGCAGCGTTCACCCGCTACCCGGGAATGGCCCGCTACCACCTGGCCAACGTGGAAGCCACAGGTCCCGTCAACACACAGGCCACGATCATGCAGATGCTCGCCGACGCGGGGTTCTCCACCGACAGCAGCCTGACGCTCATCGCCGCCCTGTTCTTCTACACCAGTGGTGTCACGGCCACCGGCATCATGACCCACGATCAGCCTGGGCTGACCACGTCGATGGTCGCGCAACGATTCGAGGCTGGCCTCGACCTTCTCCTGGAGGGCGCGGCAGCGCAACTCAGAGCCGACAAAAAGGCACGTCGGGCAGAGGCTTGAGCCTCCGCCCGACGCACACACGCTGAGCGCGCCCGAGAAGGTCGGCGGTCAGACGCTCCTGGCTGACCACAGTGCCCGCAGACGAGCCATCGGATCGCTCACCGTTGCGGACTCCACGTTCAGCACCATCGTGCAACGGTCGTCGGTCGTGTACGGCCGCCACTCGGGCAGCCCAGGATGGTTCGGGTTGCCGGTGTGCGCGAACCGCACGAACGCCTCGCTCACCGTCTTCGAGACCGCAGCGTTCTCGGGCCGATCGCCGGCCATCGGGTGCAGCATCCAGTTGGCGAGCGCGAACGGGATGTCGCCACCGTGGGTGGCGCCGAGAATGCCGCCCAGCGCTGTGGTCTCGTAATCGAAGCGGTAGGCATACGTAGGTGCACCCCCGGCAGCGCCCTTGCGTTCGCACCAGTCGATGCTGCCGTGCCACATCACACGATCGGTGACCAACTGCGCTGCGATCTGAGTGGGAGTGAAGTCGGGATAGCTCTGGCGATAGGCCGCGAGCGCCTCCTCGGTGAGATCTCCGAACATTCCCTGCACCATCTGTTGCAGGCCTGCGTCGTCCAGCACACCGAACCACGGCATACCCAACATCATCATCTTCATATCGTCCTTGGTCGATCCAACCATCATCGCCACACCAGTACCGTGCGGCGCACACATCGGATCGAGCGGATGGTGGGTGATGACGGCGCCGTCCAGCACCGGCTGCAGTGGCATGAATGCCTCTGGACTTGCCGACGAGGCGAGGCCCGCGTCGATCGGCATCGCCAACTCCTTGGCAGCGGCTAACAGGGCCGCGACCGGCATGTCGTGCAGCCGACCGATCTCGTTCTTGCCCACGCCAGCGATGTTCAAGAACTGCTCGGTGATCGCAGTCGCAGTCGCCGCCGAACGGGCCTTCACGTACGGACCACTCAACAGCGCACCGCGCTGGAAGAGCCCCTTCGCGCTCGGCATCGCCAGCAGAGTGGACGTCTTGGACGCGCCACCAGAGCCACCGAACACCAACACCTTCGACGGGTCACCACCGAAGTTGGCGATGTTGTCGCGCACCCAGTGCAGCGCCAACACGATGTCCAGCATCCCGGCGTTACCGGAACCGGCGTAGTCCGGTCCAGCGATGTCGTCGAGGTGCATGAAGCCCAGCACGCCCAGACGGTGGTTGATCGTCACCACCACGGCGTCACCGCGTTGGGCCAACGGAGTGCCTTCGTACATGGTCCACGAACCGCTGCCAGTTTCGAAGCCGCCGCCATGGATCCAGACCAGAACCGCTCGCGAGGTGTCGGGCACCAACGACGGCGTCCAGACGTTCAGCACGAGGCAGTCTTCGCTCTGCTCCGGCTCGTCACCAGACAGACCGTGCAGGAAGTCGCCGAACGCCTTCATCCGCTCGATGGCCGCCGGGTCGGTCGGCGTGCTGCCGCCCATTTCTGCGTGGCCGATCTGAGGTGCGGTGGGGCCGTAGTTCGTGGCGTCACGCACTCCGTCCCACGCGTCCGGCGGGGTGGGCGCCTTGAATCGTCGCTCCCCGCCCGTCGGCGCCCCATAGGGGACGCCACGGAACACGTGCACCCCTGCGGAGTTGACGCCTCCCACTCGCCCAGCGGTGGTGTCGGCCACGATGTCATAGCTCGTGTCGCCCATGTGTGGTTCTCCTCGATCGATGGTGGGTTCAGGTGACGACGACGCGGGCCTGTGCCAGGTTGGGTACCCGACGCGTGGTCGCGGCGACGTCACCGGCGCGGTGGCTGTGCACGAGCGCCGTCACGAAGTACGTGCCGGGTGCGTCGTAGGTCTGGGTGACAGTGCGACTGATCGACGTTGCACTGCCGTCGATCGAGTCGTCCTTCAACGGATAGGCGCCCTTGCCGTCGAAGTCCCACTCGAGCGAGATGATCGTTCCGGCGTTCGGCGGCAACTCTGCGTCAGCCGTGACGGAGACCGGTTGTCCCACCTTCACCGACGCCAGCGAGCCACCATTTGCCGAGACCCTCACCACGGCCTGGATACCGCCCCGCTCTGCGGCAGTGGCGGGCAGTGTGACCTTGCCGTCGGCGTAGCTGTACGAAGTGCCGGCGGGCTCGACGCCGCGCTCGACCCAGTCGACGAGATCGGCCATGGTCTGCTCGATAACCGGGCCGTAGTCCACCAACCAGGTGTTCACCGCACGCGGGCCTTTGGACGGGATCATCATCGGCGGGATGTGCTCTGCGTTGTCGGTCCAGCGGATGCGGAACCGTTCGGCGGCCCCGGCCTCCCCTTGCGCTGCGAGCACGGCCTGGTGGTAGATGATGCCCTGCGGCGGCCACAGCGATGCGTCGTGCGTGTGGTGCACCCAGATGATCTTGCCCTCGAACTCGCCCGAGTAGGAGACGCCCATCAACGGCGACATCAACGGCACTTCGTGCTGTGGGTACACCGGCACGCCGTCGAGGCGCAGCGAGTCGAACTGCGGATCTTCCATGACGTGATGGCGAGCGAAATAGCAGAACGCCAGGAAGCGACGGTTGCTCAGGTGCACCACGTCGCCGACCTTCACGCCGTTGAACCGCTGCAGGTTGGCCTCACCGTGGCCGTCACACATCAGCAGGTTGCCCACCGCCTGCGTGACGTACAGCTGACGGCCGGCCGCTTCGCCACTCGCGACCTGCACACCCGCACCCAGCATGTAGCCATACAAACCGTCGATCTCCACGGCGTAGGGCGTGTTCATGTCGCCTCTGGACGAAGCAGTGATGCCGATGATGATGCGCAGCATCGAGTACTCATCGCCGGCAAACGCCGGATCGGACAGCATGTCGGCCGCAGTGATCACACGCTTGACCGTGAGCCGCGCATCGATCAGGTCACGCTCGACCGCCGAGGGCAGGTCATGGCCCACATAACCCGGCTTGGTCCAGAAGTTCTCGAAGTATGAGGGGTCCTGCTCCACCAACTCGTCGGCGATGGATGTCCAGAGCCAGATCTGCCCCATCGGTTCTGCGATGTTGTACTCGTCACCGCGGGGATAGCCCTGCCGGTACAGCGATGCCAACTCTTCGCGCTCGTGCGAGTCGAGACCCTCGAACGGATTGCCACTACCACCGGGGGACATCGCGTCGACCACTGCGTGAATGCGCTGACCGAGCAGACGCTGCACATTGAACATCGAGGCGAACGACATGGTCTGCGCCCCCTTGATGCGCTTGGTGCTGCCACGCGGGTTGACGTCGCCACCACCCATGAACGGCAGCGCACCATCCCATGCGTCGCCACCGTTCTCCAGACACAAGGGCGAACGACGACCGCCACCGCTGCCACCGAACACGTACGAGTGGTGCGGCGGCGCGCCGTAGACCTGTGCCGCCACGTACTTGGAGAAGCGGGCAACTTCAGCGCTGGCGCGATGGCCGTAGAGCGTGGGGTCATCGCCACCCTTGGGGTCGACGTTGTCGCCGATGTGCCCCTGGTTCGACTGCACGAGGTAGCCACCCAAGCGGAAGCTGAGGCCCATACCGCCAATCATCTCGCCGAGCGGCGTGGAGAAGAACTTCTCGTCACCGCCGTGAGCACCCGACAGCGGGTTGAACATCCGGCCTTGCCACTGCTCCTTCGACGGGAAGGCGAACTGGAACCGAGTGTCGGTACCGGAGAACCCACCATGCACGTGACGGTGCGGCGTCGGCTCGCTGCGCTCCTCGTCCTCGTCGATGTACGGCGTTCCGAAGAACGGGTCCGTCACACCATAGCCACTTACCTCGATCATGATGCCCCCAAGCTCATGGTGCTGCGGGTGCGACACACAGCCCGCGAGTGCCAGAACGTACCCGCGCGAACCCTTCCGGTCAACACTGTTCAAGCAATCGACGTCGCCAGGTCAACTTAGTTCAACAATCTGCGCTCACGGCTTGACACCGGCGTCAGACACTGGCACGATCAGGCAGTTCAACAATGTCCGACGATGCGGGGGGAACTGCATCGCGGATCACACCAAGGGGGAACAGTGGGAACATATTCACGGGCCAAATTTGTCGCGCTCGCGACCGTCGTGGCTCTTGCCGCCGTCGCCTGTAGCGATGACACGACGTCGACAACGACAACCGCACCAGCGGCGGCAGAGACAACCGTCCCGAGCGCAGGCGGCGACACCACCATCGCTACCACTGCCCCCGCCCCCGTGGACGGTCTGCCCACGACCAAGGGCGACCAGAAGGTCAAGGTCATGGTGCTCACCGATGTGACCCAGGGCCAGATCGCCTACTCGGCACCCGAGACCTACCAGGCCGTCCAGTTGGCGTTCAAGAACTTCCCGAACGCCACGATCGACGTCTGCGACGCCAAGGGCGACCAGAACGAGTACCTCAACTGCCAGCAGAAGGCCGTCGACGGCAAGTACAACGCAGTAGTCGTCGGCTGGAGCGGCGGCGGCGGGGCCGGTGAGGACGCCCTCTACGAGGCCGGCATCCCGGTGCTCGGCGGTCAAGGCAACACCACCGACCCGCTGTCGTACTCGTTCGCGTCCGGCACGGGGAACTACGTCGGCCTCGGGGCCGGCTCGGTGCTGGCCGGTGCGACCAAGATCGGCGTGCTCTACCTGGAAGGCACCGACCAGTTGGTCGACGCGATCCAGAAGGGTGTGGAGTTCGAGAAGGGCACGGTCGTGTCCCGCGCTTCCGTGCCGAACAACGCTCCTGACCTGGCCCCTGCCGTCGCCAAGCTGTTGGGTGACGGCGCCGAACTGATCATCCTCAGCGTGTCGCCGCCGATGGTCATCCAGGCGATGACCGCGATCAAGGCGTCGGGCAAGAACCCGAAGGTCTCGGCCGTGGCTGCCATCCTGCCGCAGAAGCTGCTGGACTACATGAAGGGCGACGCCGACGGCATCTATGCCATCAGCTCGACGCTGAACAATGTCGAAGACTCGAAGGGTATGGCCGAGCTGTTGGCCGGCGTTGAGGCCATCAAGTCGGGAACTGTCCTCACCGTGCAAACGGTACTCGGGTTCGAGGCGGGCTACGTGCTGGCCACGGCGGTCGCCAGCATCACGGGTGACGTCACCGCCGACAGCTTGAAGACGGCACTCGACGCCATCGACGGCCTCGACATGGGTGGCCTCACCGGCCCGGCGAGCACCAAGTCGTTGCCGATGAAGGGCCTCGAGCGCTTCATGAACCCGTACGCGATCGTGTACCAGGTGGTGTCGGGCAAGCTCGCCAAGCAGGGCGACCTCACCGCCATCCGCGGCGCCTACACCTGATCAGCACTGAGTGCAACGCACTCGACGGTGTGGCCGGCCTTCGGGCCGGCCACACCGTCGTCTGTCTCGGGGATGCTCATCGGTGAGCGTCCCCGAGACAGACGACGGTCATCGACCAGCCGATTTCTCGGTACCCATCCAGTGATCCTCTCGGCCCGAAGCCACTCTGACCAAAGCCATTCTGACCAAAGCCATTCCGAAAGGTAGGAATCAAGTGGACGTCCTCCGCTTCTCGTTGCTCGGTGTCGGAGCCGGCGGGCTCTACGCACTCGCCGCGATCGGTCTCGTGCTCGTCTATCGAGGGTCGGGTGTCGTCAACTTCGCCCAGGTGGCCATCGGCATGTTGGGCGCGTACGTGTACTTCGAACTGCGCATGCAGCACGGCTTCGATTCCACCGCCGGGCAATACTTCGCGCTGTTCGCCGGGCTGTTGTCCGCTGCGGCGCTGGGCGGGTTGTTCCACCTGCTCGTCCTGCGGCGTATGCGGCAGGCATCGCAACTCGCCCGCATCGTCGCCACGCTGGCGTTGATGATCACGATCACCAGCGTCGCCTTCTGGCGCTACGGCGGGAACCCTCGGGTCGTTCGTGGCCTGCTGCCGACCGGGCCGATGACGGTGTTCGGCGCAGCAGTGGGCAAGGACCGCATGATCATCGTGTTGATGGTGGTCGTGATCACCTTCGTGCTCTGGGCGATCTATCACTACACCACATTCGGTGTCGCCACCTCCGCAGTTGCCGAGAATCCGCGCGCTGCTGCCTCGCTGGCAGTGTCGCCGGACACGATCGCCGCAATCAACTGGTCCGTCGGCGGAGCGCTCGCCGGTCTGGCGGTGATCATGCTCGTGCCGATCACCGGGCTGGGGCCGGGCAACATCACATTCCTGGTGGTGCCGGTCCTCGCCCCCGCGGTCATCGGCAAGTTCTCGTCGTTCCCGATCGTCACCGGCGCTGGCATCGCCCTTGGCGTGACGCAATCGCTCATCACCCGCTACGTCGAGACCTCGGGCTGGGCCACAGCAGTTCCCTTCCTGTTCGTCGCCGTCTACCTCATCGCTCGCGGCAACACCGTCGCCGGCAAGGACGAGCGCTTCGGCCGCATGCCCGCACTCGGCACCGGCAAGATTCCGCCCGGCCTGGTGCTGTTCGGCTTCGTCGTGTCGCTCTTCCTGATCTGGTTCGTGTTCCCACGCACCTACATCCAGGCGTTCGAGGTCCAACTGCTCATCGGCCTGGTCATCTGCTCGTTCGTCGTGATCACCGGCTACGCCGGCCAGATCTCTCTGGCACAGATGGCCATGGGCGGTCTCGGCTCGCTGATCTGCGCATTCCTCGCCACCCGTTGGCACTGGCCGCTGGAACTCGCCTTCGTCGGAGGCGTGCTGTCCACCGTGCCCGTCGGCCTGATCCTGGCATTCGCCGGTGTGCGCACCCGTGGCGTCAACCTGGCGATCCTCACACTCGGCTTCGCAGTCTCCCTGGAAGCCGTCGTCCTGGGGAACGTCAAGTTCCGCGGCGGCATGACCGGTTACCGACTGAAGAACCCGAAAGTGTTCGGCATCGAGATTGCCGTCACCCGCCACCTCGAGCGGTACACGACGCTCAGCCTGATCATTCTCGTCGTGGTGATGCTCTCCATCGCCAACCTGCGCCGCGGCCGTGCCGGGAGGCGTTTGATCGCGGTGCGCACCAACGAACGCGCTGCCGCGGCGCTCGGCGTCTCCGTCGTCGGGGCGAAGGTCTATGCCTTCGTGCTCAGCGGCATGATCGCAGCGGCCGCCGGCATCCTGCTGATCTTCCGTCTGCCGATCGTGCAGTTCGGCGACTTCGGCGCCGTCACCTCGATCCTGCACCTGCAGAACGCCGTGCTCGGTGGCGTCGGTACCCTCGGCGGCCCACTCGTCGGCTCCGGCTTCGCCGCCGGCGGCGTCAGCCAGCAGATCTTCTCCTTCATCGGCTCGAACGTCGGCGTCATCCTCGCGGTCGTCGGCGGCTTCGGTCTGCTGATCATGCTCACCATGTCGCCTGACGGTCTGGCCTTCCAGATGCGTCACCAGAACGCATGGTGGCTCGACCGGATCCGCGCCAAGCTGCCGTCGCGCAAGCGGGCGTACGACCTGAGGGCGCTCGGCGCCGACAGCACCGAGCACGTGCCGGCCAAGGTGCTGGAGGTGCGCGGTCTCACCGTGCGCTTCGGCGGCGTCGTCGCGCTGTTCGAGTTCAACGTGGACGTGAACCCCGGCGAGGTCGTCGGTCTCATCGGTCCTAACGGCGCTGGCAAGAGCACTGCCATCGAGGCGATGACCGGGTTCGTCAAGCCGAGCACCGGCTCGGTGCGGTTCGACGGCGTGGACATCAGCGAGTGGAACACTGGCCGTCGTGCACGCGCCGGCCTGTCCCGCTCGTTCCAGTCGTTGGAGCTGTTCGAGGACCTCACCGTGCTCGAGAACATCCTGGCTGCATGCGACCGGCGCGATGTCACCGCCTATCTCACCGACCTGGTGAAGCCGGGCCGCGGCACGCTCACCCCGGCGGCAGCTGCTGCGCTGGTCGACTTCGGTTTCGAGGGCAGGCTGGAGACAAAGGTCTCCGATCTGTCCTACGCCGAGCGCCGCATGTTGGCCGTCGCCCGTGCAGTGGCGGGTGGGCACTCGGTGCTGATGCTGGACGAGCCGGCCGCCGGTCTCGACGACGTCCAGACCCGCCTGCTGGGCGAGTCCATCCGGCGCCTGGCCGCCGAGCGCGGCGTGGGGGTGCTGTTGGTCGAACACAACGTCGACATGGTGCTGCGCACCTGCGACCGCATCGTGGCGCTGGAGTTCGGTGAAGTGATCGGCACGGGCACGCCCGACGAGATCCGCAACAACGATCGCGTGATCGACGCATACCTCGGCACCTCGCGCTTTCGCGAAGAGAACGCTGCCGCCGCCGAGTGAACCTCGGCCCACACACGTACACACCACACGTAGGAGTACTGCCATGATCGACCTCTCGTCGTACGTCCCCACTGATCCCTATTTCGGGGCACCGTTTATCGATGTGGATGAAGAGCGCGCGCTCCCCGCTCCGCACCGTCATGTACACGGCGGGTTCGAGAACACCGACACCCGTTTCCGCTTCTGGTTTCCGCCCAAGGATCAGTGGGGCGGGAGAATGTTCAACCCGCTGTCGGGCGCGCACGGCGGCACGGAAGACTTCTTCGGTTCACCGTTCGGCGAGATGATCGGCGGGCTGGGTACATGTTTCCGGCTCGGCGGCTACATGGTCGAAAGCAACCAGGGGCACTTCGGTGACGACCTCGATGCACGCGCCGGCGGCGATCCCACGCTCTACGGTCACCGCGCGAGCGCCGAGGCGGCGCGCTTCTCGAAGTATGTCGCCGAGCAAATCTACGGCGCAGCGCCGCACCACTCATACGTGTTCGGCGGTAGCGGCGGCGGTCGGCGGTCGCCGCTGTGCCTGGAGAACGCACCTGGCGTGTGGGACGGAGCGTTGCCGTTCATGGGCGGCGGCGACGTTGCCGAGCCGGGAAACACTCAGCGAGTCAAGGGCGCGCAGAACATCTCGTTTGCGACCATGTTCAACGTGCAGCGACTCCTGGGCGAGCGCCTCGCATCGGTGGTCGATGCGATGGCTCCGGGAGGCTCTGGCAACCCCTTCGAGGGCCTCACCACCCACGAGCGCGAGGAGCTCGCCAGCCTCTATCGCCAGGGATTCCCTCGCGGCGACGAGAAGATGATCGGCGAGCAGATGGGGCAGATCTGGTTGTGGTCAGCCACCGCCGATCTGCTGTTCGAGCAGGACCCCGAGTACTTCACCAACTTCTGGACCAGGCCCGGCTACGTCGGCCACGACCTACCCGATGCCGTCGCCGGCGATGTCATCGACGTCGAGTTGACCGTCGCTCGGGTGGTCACCATCGGCGACATCGTCAGCGACCCGATGTTCCTCGCACCCGAGTACGCACAGATGTACCGCTCGGCACTCACCTGGAGTCACATGGGCTCCCCCACCGACCTCGCGGTCGCCGTTCAGATCACCGGCGTCGGAGCGGGCTACCGCCTCGGCATGGGTATTCAGGTGCTCGACGGTGTAGCCGGCGGACGCCAGCTGTATTGCACCCAGTCGGCTCACGACTTCTACTTCTGCGATGGCCGCGGCGAGGCCAGCATCGTTCGCTTCGGTGGCGTACAGGTCGGCGACAAGGTGCACGTCGACAACCGCCGCTTTCTGGCCTATTGCTATTGGGCACGTCACCACCTCCTGCCCGATCCGGTGTTCGATAGCTTTCGCCTCGATGGAGTCGCGGTCTACCCACAGCACATTGCTCCCGATCAGTCGCCACTGATGGGCGTCGCCTACTCCGGCCAGTTCACCGGCAAGTTGATGTGGGTGCACCACACCCACGACTCCTCGCTGTGGCCGCCGCAGGGCCTGGTCTACAAGGGTGCCGTCCTGCGCTCGCAGGGTGAGGCCGGCCTGGAGCACTTCGCGTTGCGCTGGACCGACCATGCCGAGCACGTGCCACCGATGATCTTCCCGCCGTCCACCAGCGGGCGACCGAACAACACCATTCTCGTCGACTACCTCCCCGTGATCGAGCAGTCGCTCAAGGACCTCGCCAGCTGGGTGGAGGACGGCATTCGACCGGCGGAGACGCAGTACCGCTACGCAGATGGCAAGGTGACGCTGCCCGAGACGGCGGCCGAACGCGGCGGTATCCAGCCAGTCATCCAGCTGTCGGCCAATGGCGGCCAACGAGCTGATGTGAACGCCGGCGAGACGGTGACGTTGGCCGTGAACGCCTGCGTACCGGTCGGCACCGGAACCTTGATCGGTCTGCACTGGGACCTCGACGGCAGCGGCGAGTTCGGCACCCACATAGGCGGAATCGACGGTTCGTCCGCCGAGGTGTCGCAGGTGCTCGAGCACATCTACACCTCGCCTGGCACCTACTTCGTCAGCGTGCTCGCCGAGTCACACCGCGAGGGCGACGTGGACGCCACCTCGCGTCGCGTCCCCAACCTGGCCCAGGTGCGTGTAGTCGTCAACTGAGCTGTGATCTACCCGAAAACGAGATGAGCGGTGCAGGTCAATTCGTTGACCCGCACCGCTCAATCGGGAAGCCGGATCAGTCGCCAGCAGCCAGCGCCAGCGATGCGCCGCGCAGATCGGGTTCGATCAGCCGGTCGAGTTCGTCGGTGTAGACGGGGTCGGCCGAGCGCAGATAGCCCGAGCGTCGGTTCATCTGCTGCAGCAGGGCGTCGGACACTGAGTGCTCGCCGAGGAGCTCGTCGACAGCGAACCCGATGCGATCGGCCACTGCGTCGAGATGGGCCTCCGGCATACCGTAGAAACGGATCGTGTTGCCACCCAGCATCGCTCGCAGTTCGCTTTCGGTGCAGTCGCCGAACGCGTGCTGCAGCCAGGGCTTGGTGTTCGGCCATGTGCCCTCCCAGTGCGGAAAGTCCTGACCGAACGCGAACTGCTCGATCCCGATGCTCTCACGCATCTCCACCTCGGAGCGATGTGGGCACGACGGCACCATGAGGATGTTGTCGGCGTAGTACTCGCGCGGCGTGCGGGCACATGGCGGCTGCATCTCCCGGAACTTGGTTTCGAGATGCGCAATCGTGTCGGGCACCCAGTCGGCGCGGATCTCGGTGAGCGCCATCTTCAGCTTCGGGTAACGATCGAACACGCCACTGGCCATCAACTGCCACATCGGGCGACGAGGCATCTGCAGGAACATGCGGATCGGCGAATCCTTTTCCTGCATCGCGCGGTGGATCTCCTCGAAGTCGTGACCGCCGGTCTCCTCGCCGTCACCCAGCTTGTGTGCCGGCGCCCACTCGCTCATCGGACGCTGATCACTTCCCCAGCCAGCGTGACAGTTCAGCACCAGACCGAGGTCGGCACATGCTGCCCAGAAGCGCTCGTAGTAGGCGTCGTACAGCGGCGGAAGGGTGGCATCGAACGTGTTCAGCGGCGGGCCGACCGCCACGAATCCGTGGGCAGCACACCACTCCAGTTCGGCGATCGTCGCGTCCATATCGAGGCACGGGCCGGGGTCGGCCACACCGAAGAAACGACCGTCGCCTTGCGCGATGAAGTCGGCCAGCCAGCGGTGGTATGCCCGCGCTCCGGCGGCACGAATCTCTGCTGGCCATGGCGCATTCACGCCGTTGTAGAACGGCAAGATCGCCACTTGGGTTCCGGGGAGCAGCAGGTCGCCGGCGATACCTTCGGCGTCCATCTGCTCGAGACGGATGGCTGGATCGCATGCGCCGAACTCCCCGCCGCCAGCCACCAGGCCGCGGTCGTCGAAGACGGACAACGTCTTGCGCGGCGGACGAGCTGGCGTGGCGCGGTTGCCGATGTAGCTGACGTCCTCACGAATGAGATCGTCGACGTGCCGCCGAATCACCGGCTCGAAGTACTTGATGATGCTCGGCACTGTCGGCGTGACGTGACCGTCCGCCGACACGATCGTGACCTTGTTCCCCATGTTGTTCCCCTTGTGTGTTCTGTTCCCTGGAGTTGGTTGCAGCCTCCGCCGCGTCACTCGAGGGGGTAAGCGATTGAAATCCTGTGCCACTCGGTTCAGTGGACGACCACGCGTGCGGCGGCGAGGTTGGGAAGACGGCGTGCCGTCGCCGCGGTGTCGCCCTCGGTGTGCGACTCGACGTATGCCGTGGCGAAGTACGTACCTGGTGCAGCGAACGTGTGAGTGATCGTGAACTCCACGGCGGCCTGTGTGCCGTCGACCTCGTGGGAGATTGGGTAGGCGCCAGACCCGTCGAGGTCCCACTTGGCGGTCACGATGCCACCCTTGCCGGGCGGCACCTCGGCATACATTGTGAGCGTCACCGGCTCTCCCACCTTCACTTCGGCGCGCACGGCACCGTTTGCGAGGGCCGTCACCACCGGCTGCACTCCACGACGTTCGGCGGCGGTGGCGGCCAACGTCACCTTGCCGTCTCGATACCCAAAGCTCGTGTCGTCGGGGCGCACACCTTCCTCCACCCACTTGGCGAGGTCGAGGAGTCCTTGCTCGATGTGCGGGCCGTAGTCGATCAGCCAGGTGGTGTTGTGCCGCCCGGGGGGCGATGCAGCCATGCTCGGCGGCACGTGCTCGGCGTTCTCCGTCCAGCGCAGGGCGAAGTAGTCCTGCCAGGCGTCGCCGCGCTCCTTCTTCACGTTGTTCAACATTCCGAGGCCCTGCGAGGGCCACAGCGATGCGTCGTGTGTGTGGTGGATCCACATCATCTTGCCCTCGAAGCGCCCCGTGTGGCACGTGGACATGAAGGGTGAGCTTTCCGGCACCACGTACTGCGGGTACATCGGCAGCCCGTCCACCTTCAGGCAGCTGTAGTCCACCTCGATCGCGTTGCTGTGATGGCGGTAGAAGTAGCAATAGGCGAGGAACGCCTTGTTCGAGAGCTCCACCTCGTCACCCGGCTGCACGCCGGTGAAGCGCAGGTTGGCCGCCTCGCCTTCACCGTCGCACAGGAAGACCTTGTTGCCACTCTGCAGCGCGTAGAGCTGACGACCGGCCGCAGCACCGGAGAGCATTTTGATGCCAATGCCCAAGAGGTAGCCAGGCGGCACGTTCTCCAGCTCCACTGCCAGCGGGATGTCCCACATGTTGTGCATCGACGCGAACAATCCTGTCATCGTTCGCAGCTGGTCGCACTCTGGTCCTGCGAACTGCGGGTCCTGGAGGATCTCCTTCGCATACACCGGGCGCTTCACCGTGGTGGTGATGTGAATCAGGTCGCCGTGCACGTGCTGCGGCGAATCGAAGCCCACGTGACCGGGCTTGGTCCAGAACGCATCCCAGTATTCGGGGTGGTCCTTCTGCAGCCGCTCTGCGTACGACGACCACAGCCAGATTTGTCCCATCGGCTGGTGCAGCATGAATTCGTCACCTCTGGGATAGCCCAGGCGGTACAGCGTGGCGAGCTCTTCGCGCTGGTGACTGTCCAGGCCAGCGAACGGGTCGCCGCTGCCGCCGGGCAGCATCGAATCGATGACGTCCCAGATCTTGTCCTTCAGCAGACGCTGCACGTTGAACATCGAGCAGAAGTGAGCGGCAACAGTCTTCACGCGGCTGAAGTCGCCGTGCTCGCCGTCGAGCGCGTCGCCCATGAACGGCATCGCCGCGTCCCACACTCCCCCGCCGTACGCGAGACACAGCGGGCTGCGACGCGCTCCACCGCTGCCACCGAATACGTACGAGTACGTCGGCGCCGATCCCAGGATCTGCGCCGCCACGAACTTCGAGAACCGTGCGCTCTCCGCCGCTGCACGCCACCCATAGATCGTCGGGTCAGGCCCGGCCTTCGGGTCCATCACATCACCGATGTGGCCCATGTTCGTCTCCACCATGTATCCACCGAGACGGAACGTCATCGACAACCCGCCGATGTTGCTGCCCAAGGCACCCGCGAACACATCCTCATGCCCGGCGTTCGCGCCCTCCAACGGCTGATACAGACGACCCCGATAACTGCCGTCCACTGGGAACCGCAACGCGAACCGCGTATCCGTCCCCTCGAACCCGCCGTGCACATAACGGTGCGGCGCCGGCTCGTCCATTAACCCGTCGTGATCGACGAACGGTGCCCCAAAGAAATCGTCGGTCACCGTGTACCCGGTCAGATCGATCGTGCTCATTGCTCTCGCTCTCCTGTGTTCAAGTTCTGTTGCGTTTGAAGCCGCAACCGCACCCTGTGCGGTTCAGGCTTCAAACGCGGCTGGGATGGGTCCGGAATCGGGTGGGTCAGGGTGGGTCAGGGTGGGTCAGGGTGCGTCAGTGCGCAGTGAGGGCGGCCTGGTCGGCGGCGATCATGTCGTCGTAGAACGTCGACTCGACGCGCTCCTGCGGGCGGCGATACCCCGAGCGCAGGTGAAAGTGCTGCACCAACGCCTCAGTTGGCCGTTCGCCGGTGACCTCGGCTGGCGTCGGCCCGATTCGGTCGGCGAGCGCCCGCAGCGAAGCAACGTCGAGACCGAAGCACTCGGCCGCGTTCTCACCCATGATCCGCCGGGTCTCGTCCAGCGGCACCCCGTGGAATGCATCGCTGATCCACTCGCGGGTGTTGGGCCACGTACCCTCCGGATGCGGGAAGTCCATGCCGAACATGAACCGATCAAGGCCGATCTCGTGGCGGAGTTCCACCTCGTAGGGTCGCGGCGACGATGGGACCACGTAGATGTGGTCGGCCCAGTACTCACTGGGCGAACGCTGCAGTCCGCGGTGCTCTGGGCCGAACCACTTTTCCGCGACCTGTTTCACCGCTGGCACCCAATCGGCACGTACCTCGCTGAGCACGAGCTTCAGGCCCGGGAAGCGGTCGAAGACACCGCCCATCATCAGTTGCCACGTGACCCGACGCGGGATGGTGAGTGCCAGAAGTTGTGGACTGTTCTTCGGGAACTGGTCGATCGATGTTGCCATCGCCATGTGTTCCTTCAACGCCGCTTCCGGATCCGGCGCCATCTGGCGGCGTTCGCGGGCGGTGTCGCCGTACTGCGGTAGCCCGAATGCAGCGTGGACAGTGAGCACCAACCCGAGCTCCTCGCACGCAGCCCAGAACGGATCCCAATGACGCGAGGTGAGCGGCGGCAGGCTCGGGTCGAACACATTGCCGGGAGGCGCCACGCCGACGAACCCGTGGGCCGCCAGCCACTGCAACTCCTGCACGGTGTCGTCCAGATCCAGGCAGGGGCCAGGGTCGGCGATGCCGAACAGCCGGCCATTCGACTCAGCCATCCAGTCCGCCAACTGGCGGTGGTACGCCCGGCCGCCAGCGCGACGCATGTCGGGCGGGAACGTGCCGTTGATATGGCTGAAGAACGGCAGCATCGACACCTGGTGACCAGGCACGAGCACATCAGCAACTACGCCCTCGCGGTCCATCTCTGCCAAGCGTTTGTCCAGTTCCCATGCGCCGAACTCGCCGCCGCCACGAATGGCCCCGCCGCGGTCGATGAGGTCGAGCGTCTCGTCACTGAACCGGCGCTGGGAGATCGCATTGTCGCGCCACTCGCGGTCGATGGCCACGAGTCCGTCGAGCGCATCGTGGTACTTGCTCTCGAGATAGTCGCGGTAGTACTCGGGCGGCGCGCCAGCGTGGCCATCAGCCGAGATCACCATCACACGGTCATTGCTCATCCTCGGATCCCCATTTCTCTGTGTAGTTCGACATCCCCACACCGATCCCCCGATCGGCCGTGGGGTCAGTTCACGACAACTCGCGCCTGGCCGATCGTCTCGATACGGTCGAGCACGCCATTCAGTTCGCCGGCGCGGTGAGAGTTCACACGCGCCGTCACGAAGTACGTGCCCGGCGTGTCGTACGTCCTCGTGGTGCTCAGCGTGAGCGTGCTCCGACTGCCGTCGACCTCGTCGTGACGGAACGGGTACGTTCCCGAACCGTCGAAGTCCCAGAGCACCTCCACAATGGTGCCTGCACCTGGCGGCACTGTCGCCTTCACCACCAGTTGCACCGGCTCGCCGACCTTCACCTCGGCCCGCAGCACACCGTTGGCGGCGACATGGGCCACCGGCTGAATGCCACCGCGCACGCTGGCATCTGCGGACAACACGACCTGACCGCTGCGCACCGAGTAGTTCGTGCCCGCAGGCTCGACCCCAAGTTCGACCCAGTCGACGAGATCCCTCAACGACTGCTCCATGATCCCCCGATTGTCGATCAACCTCGTGGCCGCCACTCGCCGCGGCTCGGGCGGCACCATGTGGTACGGCCCGTGCTCGGCGAACTCGGTCCAACGGATGCGGAAGTTCTTGGCCGCACCCTCCTCACCCTGCGCCTGCAACACGGCTCGGTGGTACAGCGTGCCCCACCCTGGCCACACGGACGAGTCGTGCGTGTGGTGGATCCAGAGCAACTTGCCCTCGTACTTGCCCGAGTAGCACACGCCCATCAACGGCGACATCTCCGGCACCGGATGCTGCGGGAAGATCGGCACACCGTCGAGGCGTAGATGATCGAACGCGGGCTCGTCATCCATGACGTGGTAGCGGGCGAAGTAGCAATAGGCCAGGAACACTCGGTTACTGACGTGCACCTTGTCGCCGGGCTGCACGCCCATGAACCGCTTGGTGTTCGCGTCGCCGGTGCCGTCGCAGGCGAACACGTTGCCAGCCACCCCGGTGGCGTGCAATGAGCGGCCAGCGGCGCCACCCGTCAGCACCTTGACATTGGCGCCCACCCGGTAACCGCCTTCGATACCGGCAAGCTCCACCGCATAGGGGAAGTCGTACGCGTCGCTTCCCGCGCCGACGATGGCGGCGAGGATGCGCATGGTCTGGAACTCGGGTCCGGCGTACTCGACCAGCTCGTTGAGTTCGCGGGCGGACAGCGTGCGCACGACAGTGCACTCCTGATCGATCAAATCGCCCAACACGGCATCGGGCTCGTCGTGACCCACGTACCCGGGCTCGGTCCAGAACTTGCGGAAGTACTCGGGATCGTTGGTCACCAACTCGTCGGACAGCGAGGTGTACAACCACATCTGACCCATCGGTTCGCTGATCATGAACTCGTTGCCTTGCGCGTAGCCCTGGCGGTACAGGCTGGCGAGTTCGTCGCGCTGGTGCGATGTCAGGCCCTCGAACGGATTCCCGCTGCCTCCCGGCGCCATCCGGTCGGCCAGAGCGATGATGCCCGCCTTGCCGAGCAATCGCTGCACATTGAACATCTGGCCGAACGACATCACCGAACCGGCCTTCACCCGCTTGGTGTTGCCGTGCTCGGCAATGTCACCTCCGCTGGTGGACGGCATCGCGCCGTCCCACACACCCGGGCTGTTCTCCAGGCACAGCGGCGAGCGGCGACCGCCACCGCTGCCCCCGTACACATATGCGTGATGCGGTGCGCTGCCGTAGACCTGCGCGGCGACATACTTCGACAGCCGCGCCGACTCCGCGCTGGCGAGGTGACCGTAGAGCGTGGGGTTGTCGCCGTGGCGTGGATCGAAGTTGTCGCCGATGTGACCCTGGTTCGACTCGACCATGTACCCACCGAGGCGTGCACCGAGCGCGATGCGCTGGAACATCTCGCCGAGCATGCCACCGCCGAACGTGACCGTGTGACCCCCGTGGCCACCCTCGAGCGGCTGGAACATGCGGCCCTGGTACTGCTCGGCCGGCGGGAAGTAGAACGCGAAACGGGTGTCCGTCTCCGCGAAGCCACCCTCGATGAAGCGGTGCGGCGACGGCCGTTCGCGGGCTTCATCGATCTCGATGTACGGGGCGCCGAAATACGTGTCGGTCACCTGGTAGCCGGAGAGGTCGATATCGCTCACGTTGAGTTCCTCGTAAATGCGGAGATTGTGACGGTGGGTCAGTGATTGATCAGTCCGCCGTCCACCAGGACGTCGGAACCGGTCATGAACGAAGCCTCGGACGAGGCGAGGAAGGCGGCGACGGCGGCGATCTCCTCAGGCTGAGCGACACGCTTGACGAGCGATGCCATCAGCAGGCCGTCCATTGCCCCGGGCTGCGCGAGTTGGTCTGCCGAGCCGGGGGTCTGCACAACTCCCGGGCTGATACTGAGTGCCCGCACCCCGTGCGGTGCACCTTCGGCGGCCATCACGTGGGTCATTGCCAGAACGGCGGCCTTCGTAGCTGAGTGGCCGATGCCGCCGGGGCCGCCACCGTGCCCGGCAACGGATGCGGTGTTCAGGATGAGACCCTGGCTTGCACACAGATGTGGCCATGCGGCCTTGGTGGCAACAAACACCAGCGTCAGCTCGTTGCGGATCGTGAAGTCCCACTGCTCGCGCGTCATCTGGTCGATGAGCGCGAACACGCACGCCGACGCGTTGTTGTAGAGCACGTCAATCCGTCCGCGACGCGCGACCACGGCATCGACCCACAGTTGGCACGATGCCTCTTCGGCCAAGTCGATCGGCGCCGTAGCGCGCATCACTCCTCCAGACGCGGCGACCAGCGCCGCCGTCTCGGCGTTTCCCTCGACATCGAGGTCGCAACCCTCGACGAGGGCACCCTCGGCAGCGAAGCGGATTGCTGCCGCACGGCCCATCCCGCTGGCAGTGCCGGTGATCATCGCCACCTTGCCTTCGAGTCGACGTTCCATCAGTGCACCACCACTCTCGCTTGAGCAAGATTCGGCACACGCCGGGAAGTGGCACCGACATCGCCGGCGCGATGCGACCACACTTTGGCGGTCACGAAGTACGTACCCGGAGTGCCGAACGACTGGGTGATCGTGCGAGTAACGCTGGCCGCCGTGCCGTCGATACCTTCCTCGTGCCGCGGGAACGTGCCCGATCCGTCGACATCCCAGTCGACCGCGATGATGCCACCCGTGCCTGGCGGTACCTCGGCGAACACCTCGACGGTGACGGACTCGTCGACGGCAACCTCTGCTCGCACGCCGCCGTTGGCAGTGACGGTGACCACGGGCTGGATACCGCCACGCTCGGAGGCAGTTGCCGGCAGGGCGACCTGCCCGTTGGCGTAGGTGTAGGTGGTGGCGATCGGACGCACACCGTGCTCGACCCAATCGACGAGGTCGGCGAGGCCCTGCTCGATCACCGGCGAACTGTCGATCAGCCAGGTGGCGGCGCTGCGGTTCGGCAGCGACGGAATCATCACCGGCGGCATGTGTTCGGCGTTGTGCGTCCAGCGGATGCAGAAGTGGTCGTCCACCTGGTCGCCCAGTGCAGCCCGTGCAGCCTTCTCATAGATCACACCTTGGGGCGGCCACAGCGATGCGTCGTGGGTGTGATGAACCCACAGCAACTTGCCCTGCAACTCGCCCGAGTACGACACCCCCATCAACGGCGACATCAGCGGCACCGGGTGCTGCGGATACACGGGCACACCGTCCACCCGCAGCGAGTCGAACTGCTCGTCCTCCATCAGGTGGTGGCGGGCGAAGTAGCAGAACGCCAGGAACTTGCGGTTGTCGACATGCACCTGATCGCCCACGGAAACGCCACGGAAGCGCTCGATGTTCGCCTCGGCAGGACCGTCGCAGGAGAACAAATCGCCGGACACCCCAGAGGCGTACAGCTGACGGCCGGCTGCAGGGCCGGTGAGCACCCGCACCCCGGTGCCGAGCCGGTACCCAGCTCCTACTCCGTCGAGTTCAACGGCGATGGGCAGCGACCAGTCGCCCGACATCGTCGCCATGATCAGTGCCAGGTTGCGCAGCGTTTCGTACTCGGCGCCGGAGTAGCCCTCCAGCGCGACGAAGTCCTGTGCGGTGAGCACCCGCCGCACAGTGGCCGTGACGTCGATGACGTCGGGCATCACCAAGTCGGGTTGGTCGTGGCCCACGTAGCCGGGCTTGGTCCAGAAGTCGGCGAAGTACGTGGGGTCCTGTTCGACGAGCATGTCGGCGATCGAGGTCCAGAGCCAGATCTGTCCGAACGGCTGGCTGATGATGAACTCGTCGCCCATTGGGAAGCCCTGGCGATAGAGGCTGGCCAGCTCCTCGCGCTGGTGCGTGTCCAAGCCCTCGTACGGGTCGCCGCTGCCACCGGGCGCCATTGCATCCGTGACGTCGAGGATCTGCGTGCCGAGCACTCGCTGCACGTTGAACATCGAGGCGAACGACATCACCTGCGAACCCCTGATGCGTGACGTGCTGCCCAACGGGGCGATGTCGCCACCGCCCATATAGGGCAGCGCTCCGTCGTACACGTCTGGAGCATTCTCCAGACACAGCGGCGAGCGACGGCCGCCGCCACTGCCACCGAACACATACGAGTGATGCGGCTGGTCGCCGTAGATCTGAGCCGCAATGTGTTTCGAGAACCGTGCACATTCGGCGCTCGCGCGATAGCCGTACATGCGCGGATCGTCGCCAGCACGTTGATCGATGTCGTCACCGATATGGCCCTGGTTGGACTCCACCATGTACCCGCCGAGACGTGTGATCATCGGGAGACCCACGCGCTCGAACACCAGCTCCCCGTCGAAGCTGCGCTCGTGGCCGCCGTGCCCGCCTTCGATCGGCTGGAACATGCGACCCTGGTACCCCAGGTCCGGGAAGTAGAACGTGAATCGAGTGTCGGTGTCGGCGAAGCCGCCGTGCACGAGTCGGTGCGGAAGTGGCGTGTCGCGGTGGATGTCTTCGTCCAGGTAGGGCGCGCCGAAGTACGAATCGGTGACGCGGTACGACGGCGCCTCCAGCCCGCCGAGCGGTGCATTCGCCGTCATTCCATGCCCCCCATATCAACCCCCGAGTCATGTGCCACGCCTGCGAACCCCCCAGCCCGCAACGGCGTGACACACGGGACTGTAGCAACACCTGCGCCGCCGTTCAACGCCGTTCAGACAAAATCTTGAACGGCGTTGAAGCACGTCGACGCGGCGAGGAAATCAGCTGACTGGCGGGCGTTCGTTCCGCGGGAACGCCTGCTGGAAGGCACGGGCGACACGCATCACGAGGTCTTCCCGGCCGTGCCAGCTGGCGATCTGCAGACCGACCGGCAGACCGTCAACGAACCCACACGGCACCGACACTGCCGGGAACCCCATCCAGTTGAAGATCATCGTGTGGCTGCAGTACACCGGGGCGAAACTTCCGCCGGGGAACGACGGACCGCGGGTTGACCAGTTCGCGTCCCAGTCGTCGGTCGTGTCGGCCGTCCGTTGCGCCGTCACTGACATGACCACATCGACTTCCTGGAACAGCCTGCGGAACTTTTCCCAGTTCCGTCCCCGACTCTCCGCTTGCGCCTGGTAGAGGTCGGGATCGACCTGCTGCGCAGGCTGAGTCAGCGTGCCAACCATCGCTTCGTACACCGCTGGCTCGACGGTCCAGCGCACGGTTCCATGTTCGGCGCGGTCCTCCCACACCTCGTCGGTGGTCTCCACGGTGGCACCCAGCGAGCGCAACGAGAACGCTGCGGCGCGGGCAATGTCCACAAGTTGCGGGCTCTTCTCCGTGGCGTAACGGAATGCGTGGCCCCACTCTTCGCTCCAGGCCATCTTCATCCCGGCAACGCCGTCGTCGATGGTGCTCAGGATGTCGGGCGTCGGCGTCTGCAGAGTGACGTAGTCCCGACCATCGGGGCCAGCCATCGCCTGCGTGAACAGCGCAGCATCGCGAGCATCGCGGGCCAGCGGGCCGAAACTCGCGGTCAACAACATTTTCGGCTTCTCGTAGTCGATGTGCGGGATCAGACCGCGCGATGTGTGCAGGCCAACCACACCCGAGTACGCGGCCGGCAGACGCGTGGATCCTCCGCCATCCGAGCCGATGGTCACCGGCAGCAGGCGCGCCACCGCGGCCGCTGCGCCACCGCTGCTCGACCAACCTGGAACACGAGTCGTGTCCCAGGGGCTGAGCGCCTCCGCCTGCCAGTTGAACGGCAGGAACACCCCGGGACGATCCGGATCCATCCGAGCCCCGCCACCGGCACCCATCATCGTGTTGGTGCCGACGATGATCGCCCCAGCAGCACGCAAGCGCTCAACACAGAGGTCATCCCACTTCGACACCGTCGAACCGGTGGCGCCGGTGACACCAAGTCCCTCCACGCGGATGTGCGACTTCACCGACGTGGGGAGGCCCTGCAGCAATCCCAACTCCTCACCGGCCAACACCTTGGCGTCAGCCGACTTGGCCTGCGCCCGGGCGCCGTTCCAGTCGACCTCCTCGAAGGCATGGAGGGTGGGGTTGTGTTCCTCGATGCGGCCGAGGAAATGCTCGGTCACCTCCGTGCACGACAGTTCCTTCTTGCCGATCAATTCGCGCATCTGCCACGCAGGCATCCAGGTCAGTTCTTCGGACATTGCAGTGTTCCCCTTGTTCTGTGAGTCGTTGTTGGTGATGGTTGGTGGTGATGGTTGGTGGTGGTGCGAGTCGCGTGGTGTCAGCTGACGACGACTCGCACCGAGGCGAGGTTGGGCAGCCGTCTGCTGATGGCAGTCACGTGGCCATCGACGTGCGAGTGCACCAACGCTGTGGCGAACCAGGTTTCCAGCGTGTCCCATGCGTGCGTAGTGGTACGGCGTACGTTCGGCGACGAACCGTCGAGATCGATCATGTGCAGTGCCCCCAATGCTCGAAGCCATCAACGACACTCCCCCGAGTGCCCTCTTCAACGGCGTTGAAGAATGAGTTATAGTCGTCCTTGTACCGCGGTGCAACCCGCACGCGCACATGTGGCACATACAGCGCAGGGGGACTCGATGGACGAAGTCATGATCGTGTTGGTGGACGGCCAGTGAGCGCGCTGACGACCGGTGAGATTGCCGAGCGCTATCTCGGCTCACTGGTGCATGGCGCGGGACCAGCACCCGAGATCTTCGCCCAGCAGGTGCGCCTGTGGTGGAACGTACGCCCCGACGGCCAAAGCATCGACGGCGACCAATTCGCTGCAGCGCTCGCCGCTGGCCACCCGCCGCAGGACATGCCCGACTACCGGTTGGAGGTGGAGTCATGCCGCACCATGCCCACCGGGTTCATCGTCGGACTGGCGGTGAAGGGAACCCCCGCTGGTTTCACCGAGCAGGCAGCACACGTGTGCCAGATCGTCACTGTGGAGGCTGGGCTCATCGTGGGGTGGGAGGAATACCTCGACACCGCTCAGCACGAACCGTTCCACTGAAGCCCCGAACCTACTGAGTCAGGAATGGCAGGATGCTGACGTGACTGACGAGACCGCCGCCGAGCGACAACAGCACCTCGCACGGTGGGCTGCGGAGCGCCTTGGCGTGGCAACCGTGGAGCTGCGGCCGTTCCTCGGCGGCGCAGCCAACGCTGGCTACCAGGTGTTCGTCGACGCCGCAGACGCACAACCCACGGCGTTCCTGCGCACTCGCCTGGGCGGCGGCGATACAGGCAACCTCGGATACTCGCTTCATCGAGAGGGCGTCATCCTCCAAGTAGCTGCGCGGCTTGGCTTCCCAGTAGCCCCTGTACTCGGAACACTCGAACAGCCCGATGCACTGCTGATGCAGTTCGTGCCCGGCAACGCGCGCCCCGACGCAGCGGAAATCGAGATGGTCGCCGCGAAGTACCTGGCGTTGATCGCCAAGGTGCACGGCAGCGACGCCAGCCAGTTCCCCGTCACCCAGTACGCAACCATGGGCGAGGCGATGCGAGCCGACTTCGACGCGTGGTGCGCCGACGCTGCTGACAGCGGGGTTGCCGACAGACCCCTGCTCGCGCTGGCCGAACGGGTGTTGCGCGACCGGATGCCCACCGGCGACGGTCCTCCCTCATTGGTACACGGCGATGTCGGCGCCGGGAACTTCCTCGCCCTCGACGGCGAGGTCAGCGCAATGCTCGATTGGGAACTGGCCCACCTCGGCGATCCGATGGAAGACCTTGCGTGGTTATGGATGCGCGGCGCGCACACCAACTTCGGCGACCCAGAGACGCGGTTCGCCGAGTACGAAGCTGCATCCGGCCACCGCATCGACCGCGACCGCCTCACCTGGCAGTTGGCGCTGGTGATGTGGAAATCGGTCACGGCCCTACACGCGCGCCTCCGTCATGTCGTACCCGGCGAGTTGGCGATGGTGCAACTCATCGTGTCGCTCACCTACGACGCGTTGCTCGGCGCACAAGTCATGCGGGTGCTGGGAGGGTCGACGGGCCTACTGCAGTTGTCACCTGTGCGCACCGCCACCACCGAGGCCAACCTGGCCGACGAACTGCTGGCGCTGGCGCCGTTGCCCGGCGACCAGCGCGCCGTGCTGGAGTACCTGCGCGACTCGGCGGCGCTCAGCCAGTGGCTGCGCCAGTCGCTGACCGACGACTGCCGAACGATGCTCGGCATCGAACCCGAGCGGCTGAACGAGCACATCGACGTGTGCCCGCCGGCGGAACTGCTCGCTGTCGCCGGCGTAGTGGCCCGGGATGCGGATCGACGCGCGCACACCTCGCAGAAGGCAGTCCGTCGCATTGAGCGGGCACAGAAGATCGGATTGGGTACGGCATGATCGACGACGGAAGTTGGGGCCTCACGACAGAGGACGACACGTTCCACGAACGCACCGACGATCCGTGGTGGACCGAGACCGTGTGGTTCGCGTGGATGGTGCCTGAGCGCGGGCTGCTCGGCTACTTCTACCCGGTGTTCCGCCCCAACCTGGGTGTGCAGGCCGGCGGTGTGCTGGTGATGGACCCGCACGGCGAACTGCCATGGGAGTTGCCCGTGTTCGACTACCACTGGCACCAACAGATCCCACCCGGTTGCGACCTCCGCAACACGACGCTGAACAACGGGATGCGCATTCAGTGCCAGGAGCCTGGTCGTGTCTTCCAACTGGAGTTCGAGAACCGCGACCTCACGCTGTCGCTACGCGCCGAGGGCGTCGTCAAACCACTGCTGACCCGCGGCACTCCCCCGTTCAACAAGGGACACATCGACCAGATCTGCCACGTCACCGGCTCGATGGTCATGGGCGGCGAGACCATCCCGGTCGATTCATTCGCGATGCGCGACCGGTCGTGGGGGCCACGCCAAGACGGACGTCAACCGCAGGTCGGCTACTCGTACGCCACACAGGACGCCGACAACGCGTGGCTGACGGTCACCATTGGCAAGGGCATGAACTACCAGGTCACCACTGGCTTCAACGTCGTCGGCGGCGTGTGGTCGCGGATGGCATCGGGGCACCGCATCGTGCACCGCGGCGCGGAGGGCAAACCCGAGGCCTACGAGATTGAAGCCACCGACGAACTCGGTCGCACCGTTCGTGCCGCTGGAGTAATGGTGAGCCGCCAAGTGTTCACCGCCTACCCCTCGATGTTCTGTTGGGATGCGCTCGTCGAATGGAAGGCGGACGGGTTCCACGGGTGGGGCGAGGACCAGGACTGCTGGCACCCAAGAAAGTGGCGGCAGGTGCAACAGGACCACGGCTGGCGCTGAACGCGCCGAGCGGGGCCCCCGGAGGAGTCCCGCTCGATCATCCGGGAGGCGACGATGGGAATCGAACCCATGTGGAGGGCTTTGCAGGCCCTTGCCTCAGCCACTCGGCCACGTCGCCATGCTGACACCGACCTGCCGGGTTGCCCCAGCAGCGGCTCAAGCACGATAGCGGCTGATCGCCCCAACTCGCAGATCGCCTGCGCCACCAAGAATCCCACCGCGTGTGGCATTCTTCCCCGATGACTCCTCGCCGACTGACCCTCGCCCTCGTCGCTGTGCTCACCACCGTCACCGCTTGCAGCGACACCAAGAGTTCGGCGCCCACGACCACTGGCGCGGCCATCACCTCACCCACGTCCGACACGACAACACCGGCAGCGACCGAGACCACCGTGTCGCCGGCCGACGCCGCAGCCGCCTACACCGAGGCTGGGCCGTACCCCGTGGGCGTCACCACGTTGCAGTTGGCGAAAGGTCCGAGCGTCGAGATCTGGTATCCGGCGGTTGCGGGCACCTCCGGTACCGAGACCTACGACATTCGCGATTTCGTCCCCGAGAAAGTGAAAGCCCTGTTCACCGCGGACATCGCTGCTGGGGCAAGCTACGCCGCCAGCCGTGACGCAGCGGTCGCCGACGGCGCCTTTCCGGTGGTGCTGTTCAGCCACGGGTTCTCTGGTGTGCGGCTGCAGAGCACATTCCTCACGGCCGAGATGGCCAGTTGGGGAATGATCGTGGTCTCCCCCGAGCACCCCTCGCGCGATCTCAGCGCAGTACTCGGTGGTGCGCTCACGGGTGGCCCGATCGACCCGAACGACTCCGTCGATGACCTACTGAAGAGCCTCGACCTGATCATCGCCCAGGGCGACGATTCCTCGACGCTGTTCGCTGGACATGTCGACAGCGACCATGTCGCCGCAGTCGGCCACTCGGCGGGTGGTGCGACGGTGCTGGGGGCTGCCGCCGATGCTCGTATCGACGGGTACGTGTCGCTGGCCTCCGGGGTACTGCGCGGCGGCGACAGTGGCACCACCACCAGCACGACCCCGATGGTCATGCCCGCCAAACCGTCGCTGTTCGTCGCCGGCTCGATCGACGCCGTCGTCCCGCCCGCCACCGTCACACGTCCGGCCTACGAGGCAGCTCCCTCACCGTCTGCGCTGTGGGTCATCGACGGTGCCGGCCACAATGCGTTCGACGACTTCTGCACATTCGGTGGCGGCACCGGCATCATCGGCATCGCCGATGCATCAGGCCTTGGACCGCTGCTGGACACGTTCCCCTCGCTGCGCACGCTCGGCGAGGATGGCTGCAAGCCGCCGGCCGTCGCTGTCACCACCACGTTCCCGATCATCCGCCACGTCGTCATCGCCTGGGTCCGCCAGTTGTTCGGCATTGACCCGACACCAGTCGGGTTGGGCACCGACGTCGCCGACCAGTACGGCACACCCGTCGAGATCGCCAGCAAGTAGGCCGCTCGTCGCTCAGGCGCCGAGCACGGTGAACCCGAGCGACCGCGCCGCCTGCGCCTGGCGCAGGTCGAAGGTCACGAACGTCAGCCCCGGTACCAGCAGCCGTTGCGCGCTCGCGAGGTGCAGCGCATCGAGAGTTCGCACGCCAAGGTGTTCACCGATCTCCGCTGCTGCCTGGCACACCACCGCGTCAACGCAGACCAGCGCGAAACCATCGAGGTCGCGTTCCAACTGCCGTCGCATGGTGTGCAGATCGGCGGCATCGATGAGACGAGCCAGGTTTCGCCGAACTTCCACCAACGTGATCCATGAGGTGACCAGCACCGGGTCGGCAGCGAGTAGTTGATCAGCCAGCGTCGAGTCGGCCTCATCGACATAGCGCTTCAGCAGCGCGCTGGAATCGACGTAGGTGGTCATTCGCCGCGGTCGTCCGCAAGCACTTCGGTGATCCGTCGGCGTCCTGCAGCGCGGTGCAGCGCTGACAGCGGTTCGGAACGAACCGGCGGACGCAGCCAACCCTCATCGACACCTCGGGCCATCTGACCAGCCCCCGGGACCGGAACGATCTGCACCTTCGGCACGCCACGGTCGGTGACCTGAATGACCTCACCGCCAGCGGCACGATCGAGGTAGTCGGAGAGGTGCTGTTTCAGTTCGCGCACGCCGACGTTCATGTGTGCACATTACCTCATCATGTGCACACACAACCCTCCAACTCGGCCGGTGGCCCCACATCTGGCATATTGGGGGGCCGAAGGAGCACCTCTCGATGACTGTCACCACACCTGCCCCGAATCCCGCACGTTTCATCCGCGCCGATGGCCCCGACAAGGTCACCGGCAGCGGGCGCTACACCGCCGACCTGACGCTCACCGGAATGCTCGCGGCGAAATTCAAGTACGCCGGAATCGCCCACGGTCGCATCACCCGCCTGGACACGACCGCTGCGAAAGCGATCCCCGGCGTATTCGCCGTGCTCACGCAGGCCGACGTGCCGAATGTGCGGTTCGGTCCGTTCGTGCAGGACCGCACGTTGTTCGCCGACGGTGTGGTGCGCTTCGAGGCAGAAATCGTCGCCGCTGTCGCTGCAGTCGACGCAGCCACCGCCCAGCGTGCCGTCGACGCAATCGTGGTGGAGTACGAACTGCTCCCCGTCGTCAACGATCCGGAGACTGCACTCGCCGCCGATGCCCCCCTCGTGCACACCGACTGGGCCAGCTACGGAGCCAGCGGCGCACTCGTCCGCGAACGCAACGACGCGTCGTTCTCGTCGATCGCCAAGGGCGATGTCGAGCGCGGCATGGCCGAGGCTGCCGTTGTGGTGCGCAGTCGCTACGACGCAGATGGCTGCCACGCAGCCCCGATCGAACCCCGCGCGATCGTCGCGCAGTGGGAAGGCGACAAGGTCACCATCTGGACCAGCACCCAGGTGCCGTACGACGCCCGCGCCGGTGTGTGCGAAACCCTCGAGCTACCGGCCAACCGCGTACGCATCATCGTCCCCCACCTCGGCGGCGGCTTCGGCGGCAAGTGCGGGTTCCACTTCGAGGCGCACATCGCCGCACTCGCCAAAGCAGCGCGCCGGCCGGTGCGTCTGCTGTTCAGCCGTCGCGAGGAGTTCCTTGCCCCCGACAAGCGTCGCGAGAGCATCTGCTACGACTTCGAGACCGGGGTCAGCAGCGATGGCCGAATCGTCGCCCGACGGGTGACGCTGGTGCTCGACAACGGCGCCTACACCGCCGACGCCGGCTTCTTCAGCCAGCTCGGTGCAATGCACGCCCTCGGGCCGTACCGCATTCCCAACCTGCTCGCCGAAGCGCACCTCGCGTATACCAACCACCAACCCTCAGGTTCCGTGCGGGCACCAACAGCACCGCAGACATGTTGGGCGCTCGAGTCGCATACCGACGAAGTCGCTCGTGCGATCGGCATGGATCCCGTGGCATTCCGACAGCTCAATGCGGTCGACACCGGCCTCGAAGGGCCCACCGGCCAGATCTACGGCGAGATCGGCGTACAGGAGTGCATCGAGCGGGCAGCGCGGATGGCCGGCTACGGACAACAACTACCCGACGACGAGGCCATTGGCGTTGCCATCGGCTGGTGGCCGAGCTTCGCAGTGCCGTCGGGCGCCTACGTGAAGATCGACGGCGACGGCAGCGCACAGATCATCACCGGCGCGCAAGAGTGCGGCACCGGCTCGGTGATGACCTTGCCACAGCTGGCCGCTGATGAACTGGGTATGTCGGCAGCAGACTTTCAACTCGTCTACCAAGACACCAGCGTCGCCCCGTACGACATGGGTGCCACCGGATCACAGACGCTCTTCAACAACGGCCGTGCGGTGATTGCTGCAGCAGCGCAGATCGCCCAACAACTGCGGGCGCTGGCGGCCGATCATCTCGAGGCTGATCCGGCCGACATCGTGCTTGCCGACGGACAGGCGTTCGTCGCCGGCACCCCCGGCCGAGCCGTCCCCATCGCCACCCTCGCAGGCATCGCCGCCGGCGGCGAACTGCTCATCGGTCACGGCTCGGGAATGCCGCCCGGGCCACCTCCAATCTCCGGGTCCACGTGCGTGGGTGACGCTGGCATGGCCGCCTGGGTTGCCCCGCAGTTCAGCTGCCACGCCGTGCGCGTGAAACTCGACCGCGACACCGGCGTCGCCCGCATCATGCACGTCGCCGCGGCACACGATTCGGGCACGATCATCAACCCACTCGGCGCTGAGGGGCAGGTGCAAGGCGGGGTACTGATGGGTATCGGCCAGGCACTCACCGAGGGCACCGGCTACGACAACGAGGCGCATCAACGCACCGCTGGCCTACTGGACTACAAGCTGCAGACCTGCGCCGACGCCCCACCGATCGACATCCACTTCGTGCAGATCAACACTCCCAACGCTGGTCCGCGCGGCGCAAAGGGGTTGGCCGAAGCGCCGAACGTTGCCACTGCAGCGGCGATTGCAAACGCGATCGCACAGCTGGTCGGTGCGCCGGTTCGGCAGTTGCCGATGACCGCCGAACGTGTGTGGGACACCCTGCAAGAGGTTGCACAGAACACGATCGGCGGTGCGGCATGAGCTTCACCATCGCTCGCACTGTTGAGGACGCTCTGGCCGCGATCGCTGCCGGAGCACGCCCGATCGCAGGCGGTACCGACCTCGTCGTCGGCGCCCGCCACGGGAAGGCCGCACTCCCCGCCGACCTCGTCGCCATCGACCGCATCGCCGGCCTCGACGACATCACCGCCGGCAGCGCTGGCCTCACGCTGGGAGCCAACGCGTCGCACCACGCGATCGAGCACCACCCGGTGGTCGCCGGTTCGTACTCCGCGCTCGCCGACGGCAGCGCGCTCGTCGGATCGCCGGCCACACGCCATGTCGGCACCATCGGCGGCAACGTGATGAACGCCAGCCCGGCGATGGACACCGGGGCCGGGCTCGTCGTGCTCGGCGCCGAAGTCGAGTTGCGCTCACTGCACGGCACCCGGCGCGTGCCGATCAGCGAACTGTGGTCGGGTCCGGGACGCACGATCGCACAGCCAGAAGAACTGTGCGTGGCAGTGCACCTGCCGCAACCGGCGGCCAACAGTGGCAGCGCGTATCTGCGGCTCGAATACCGCCGGGCGATGGAGATCGCCGTCGTCGGCGCCGCGGCGAACGTCACGCTCGCAGCCGATGGCACGGTCGCTGCGGTACAAGTCGCATTGTCCGCTGTCGGCCCCACCATCGTGTCGGTGATGGGTCTCGACACGCTCGTCGGTAGCAGTGTCGCCGATGCGGCCGAAGCAGCCGCGGCCGCGGCGTCCGCCCAAGCCACACCGATCAGCGATGTCCGCGCCAGCGATCGTTACCGCCGACACACGGTCGGCGTCATGGCCCGCCGAGCTGTAGAAACCGCAGCCCGCCGAGCGGCGGGCGAAACCATCGCCATTCCTGTCAACCGCACTCTCGGCATCGGAGCCGCATCATGAGCGAATCCATCATCCTCTCCGTCAACGGCATGCAGTACCCCGTCACGATCGACCAAGGTCGCAACCTGCTCAGCGTCATTCGTGGCGAGGTGGGCCTCACCGGTACCAAGGAAGGCTGCGACGATTGCGAGTGCGGTGCCTGCATGGTGCTGCTCGACGGACAACCCGTGAACTCGTGCAGCTATCTCGCACTGCAGGCACAAGGCCGCGAGATCACCACCGTGGAGGGTGTTCTGAATGGCGACGCGATGCACCCGCTGCAGCGCAACCTGTTGGAAGCAGGTGGCGTGCAGTGTGGCTTCTGCACACCCGGGATGATCATGTCGGCCACTGCACTGCTGCAGCGCACACCTGCTCCTACGGAGGAGGAAGTGCGCGTCGGGTTGTCGGGCAACCTGTGCCGTTGCACCGGCTACACCAAGATCGTCGAGGCCGTACAGCGAACCGCTGCGGAGTTGCAGGGCAGCTGATCAGTCGGCTTCGGTTTCGACGGTCAACACCTTCGAGTTCTCGGGCATCGCGTCCATCACCAACGACTGCACGAACGCGATCGCGTCGGCCTGGTTGGCAACCGACACATGCTCGGTGATGCTCACCGTTCTCGTTCCGTGCTCGTGCGCAGCCACCTCGAACTTGTGGTCGAGCTCGCTCATCAATGCTTCGGTCGGTGGCTTACGAAGCTCCACCACGATGTGTACTTCGAATCCCATTCACGCAGTCTGCACCATTACAGGGGACTCCTCGCGCAGACAGTGTCTGAGTAGTGTGTCGACCAGTACGGACCAGGGGGTACCGAATGCGACTCGAGGGCAAGGTGGCCATCGTCACTGGTGCAACCAAAGGGATCGGCCGAGTCATCGCCGCGATGATGGCGGCTGAGGGCGCCAAGATCGTCCTCGCCGGGCGCACGATCACCCGCGGCGACGAGATGGTCAAGGCCATTCGCGCAGCTGGCGGCGAGGCGACGTTCGTGCGCGCCGACATCGGCAACGAAGACGATGTGCGGGCAGTGGTACAGGCGGCGATCGATACCTACGGAACACTCACCACGCTCGTCAACAATGCGGCCTCCACCGACGTCATCAACAAGGGTGACGGCTCGATCGTCGACGTGACGCTCGACGCCTGGGACACGATCATTCGCGTCACACTCACCGGCACGATGTTGATGAGCAAGTACGCGATCCCAAGGATGATTGAGGCCGGCGGTGGGGCGATCGTGAACATCTCGTCCGAGTCCTCATACCGCCCGCCGGCCGAGATGGCGGCGTACTCCGCGGCAAAGGCGGCGGTGAACTCGCTGACCCGCTCGATTGCCGTCGATTTCGGCCAGCAGGGCATACGCGCCAACGCAATCATCACCGGCATGATCCTGCCGCCACAGGTAGTGCCGGTGTTTCAGGCCGACCCTGTGGTCGGCCCCAAGCTGCGTGCACAGCATCTCGTACCGCGTCCAGGCAGACGAGAGGATGTCGCCGCCGGGGTCGTGTACCTGGCCTCGGATGAGTCGGGTTTCGTGACCGGCACCGAACTCACCATCGATGGCGGCGGCAGCACGATGAGCAACATCCTCACCAAGGCCGAGATCTTCGGGACCACGGGATGATGCACCTGCTCGACGATGCCGGAGTGACCACCTGGGCCGAGGCCGCGCTACTGGCACCTGCCGCGTTCGCTGCAGCCGAGGATGCTCAGCGGCTGATGTGGGACCGCGGCGACGCGATGCTGCTGGAACTTGCTCGCCTACGTATCGCGCAGTTGATCGGCGCCACGACGGCACACGCGCTCCACTCGACACGAGCACGTGGGGCCGGGCTGACCGACGAGATGGTGGCCGACCTGCGCCAGTGGCCCACGTCACCGCTCTACGGCGAGCGTGAACGCCTCTGCCTGGGGCTGACCGAGCAGTTCGTCATCGATGTGAACGGCATCACCGACGAACAGGTTGCAGCGGTGGTGGAGGCCATCGGTGCCGCCGAGTGCCACGCCTTCGTCAGCGCGTTGTGGGCCTTCGAGCAGCTACAACGTGTCTGCCTCGTACTGGGCGTGGAACCACCCGCCGTCCACCTGGGGGATCCATCATGAAAGTACGTCTGCCGCTGGATCCCGATCGTCGCAACGCAGTGGGAGCGGTCAGCACCGGGGCGCTGTCACCCGGTATCGACCGAGCCGCATCACGGGTGCTCACCGAGGCCATTGCCATCGGTTCACTCGACCCGGTGACGGGCGAACTGATCCGCTGGCGCAACGCCCGCCGTCAAGACTGCCAGCTGTGCCAGAGCCACCGCGACGAGGCCGCACGCAGCGCCGGCGTCACTGACGCAACCTTGGACGCCGTGGACCACTTCGAGTCCTCCGACCTACCCGAAGCACACAAGACCGCCCTGCGATTCGTCGATGCGTACCTCGGCAATCCCGACGAGGTTCCTGCCGACTTGGTGCGCCAACTGCAGTTGCACTTCACCCCAACGCAGCGCGCGGAGATCATCCTTCGTCTGCACGGCACCACACAGAACCGGGTGTTACGTACCCTCGGCCTCGACCAGGGTCCTGCGAGATAACCGTTGCGCCACCCGGCGCAGACTAGAACGGTGGCAACGACGAACTTGGAGCACGCCATGACGAACCCTTCCTGGCAAGCAGACCCGTCTGGACGCCACGAGCTGCGATGGTGGGACGGTCAACGCTGGACCGACCATGTGAACGACCACGGCCTCACCTCGGCCGACCCACTGCAGCCGTTCACGCCACCGGCCGCCACTCCACCGGGCGTCGCGCCCATCGTCGAACCGCACACGCTGCAACCGCCGTCGTTCGAGCCGCCCACCATCGCCCAGCCCACCATCGCCCAGCCCACCATCGCCCAGCCGCTGTACCCGCCCACCGTCGCCCAACCCACGTACGGCGTACCGCAGCAATGGGCTGCGACGCCGCCCCCGCTCGCACCGAACCGCACACCGCTGATCGTCGGCGGTGTCCTCGCGGTATTGGCCATCGGGGTGGGTGCGTTCTTCCTGCTGAAGGGCGACGACACACCCGTAGCCACGATCACCACCACCATCCCTGAAACCACCGACGTGGTCGACACCACCACACCGCTGGAGACCACCACCGAGGTGCCCACCACCGCACCTGAGCCAACCATCTCCGGCGACCTACTGGTGGCAGTGCTGCCCACCGATGCGGATGTGCCCGCTGGCTGGACGCGCTACTCCGACGCCGACCCGGCGCCTACGTCGCGGTCCGGGCCGGGTACCGGCTTCTGCGGTCTCACCAACTCGGTGGGGCGCGCCCAGTTGGCCGGCAGCACCGCGCAAGCGTACGGACCGGGTTGGGACCTCCCCGACCAGAGCTCGTTCATGCTCGACCTCTACGCGTTCCCCGACACCGACTCGGCAGCGTCCTTTCTCACCGCAATCCTCAAGGATGCGAACTCCTGCACGGGCAACCCGGTGAGCTACACGATAAGCGAAGCGGACGCCCAGTGGTTCAGCGATGATGGTTCGCTCGATGCAACCCAGTGGTCGGTCGAGGAGCAGCCGGGAGCCACGGTCAACAAGGACACGAAAGCGGCCGAATCCGTGCAAGCGTTCGTCGACCAGCGCTACACCACCACTCTGGACAGCACCAACTACGCCGTCACCGGTACCAGCGTGATCCTCTACGAACGGTGGGGAAAGTACGTGTTCTCGTTCTCCCTCTATGGCCGCTGGGGCTACACGGGATGGCCGGATGCGTCCCAATACGAGCACCAGCCCACCACCGGCGAGTTGTCGACCGCTGCCGACCTCGTGCGCGACTCCGTGCTGAAGCGCCTTGCTGCCGCTGGCCTGATCTGACACCCAGCCAGCTTCAGTCCTCGACAACACCCTTCGGCGCGCGCTGGTTCATGAACCCGAACATGTAGCCGGCGATCCGACGCATCTGGATCTCGTCGGCACCTTCGGTGATGCGATAGCGACGGTGGTGGCGGTAGATGTGCTCAAACGGCTTGTACCGCGAGTAGCCCATCCCACCGTGTACCTGCATCGCGTAGTCGGCGGCATCGCAGCACAGTCGGTTGGCCGAGTAGTTACACATCGACACTTTGTCGCTCACGCTGAACGCTCCGTCGCGGTCCATCAGCCAGGCCGTCTTGTGGATCAGCGCGCGCAGCATCTCGCACTTCGTCTGCAGTTCCACGAGCGGGAACTGGATGCCCTGGTTCGTGGCCAGTGGCTTGCCGAACGGCTTGCGCTCCTTGGCGTATTGCACCGCTTCGTCCACGCAGTACTGCGCCGCACCCAACGACGACGCCGCCTGGCGGATGCGGTTCTCGTTGAAGAAGTGCTGCACTACCTGCAGCCCGCGACCCTCACCGCCGAAGATCGCTGAGTCGGGCACCCGCACATCGGTGAGCCGCACATGGGCGTGGTCGGTGGGCATGTTGAACGTCCACAGGTACTCGAGCACCTCGAAGCCAGGGCTGTCGGCCGGCACGAGGAACGCCGTGATGCCCAACCCGTCGCCGGCCTTGCCGCTGGTACGAGCCATGATCAGATCCGCTTCAGCACGATGGATACCGGTGTTCCAGGTCTTCTCACCGTTGATGATCCAGGTGTCCCCGTCGCGGACAGCGGTGGTCTCCATGTGCGTCGCGTCGCTGCCGTGCTCTGGCTCGGTGATGCCGACAGCGAATCCGCGCCGACCCTCGGCCAGGCCATCCACCCAGTGCGCCTTCTGCTCATCGGTGCCGTACTGCAGCATCAGCAACAGGCCGACGTTGTTGCCGACGATGCTGTGCTCGTTCTGCAGGTCGTTATGCAACCCGAGACCCTTACGCGCCAAGTGTTCGCGGATGACGGCCATCCCAAGATTGCTGCCGTTGCGCCCGCCGAACTCGGTCGGGAATGGGTAGCGGAACAACCCGGCTTCGTCCGCCAGTCGCTTCACTCGGAACAGCAGGTCTTCCCACTCGTCGGTCGGCACGCCACCGCGTTCCCAGTCGGTGCGTGCGTACTCGCGACGATGGTCGAGGAAGCGGATGTTGTCGTCCTCAGCCTCGAGTGGCTTGATCACCCGTTCGATGAACTCGTCGAGTTCAGCGAGGAAGTCCACGAGTTCAGCGGGAAGGTCAAAATCCATGGCGGCATGCTCTCACTCCAGGTCGGTGCGGTCGAACCCACAGCACCGGTGCAGTCGAAAACGGCAGGAACCCCGGCCGCGGCCGGGGTTCCTGTGTATCGACCTGCCCTCAGGTCAGGACGGACCGTTGGGGAACTTCAACAGCGAACCGGCGTCGACGCGGATCTGCTGACCCGTGATGTAGCGGGCGTCGTCCGATGCAAGGAACGCGGCGAGCGCAGCGATGTCGCTGGGCTCGACGTACGGGATGGGCATCGCCTGGAAGTGGGTGAACGCCGGGAGCACGTCCTCGCGGGTGGGGTTCTCCAGGTCGGGGCGGAACACCCGGTACAGACCGTCGTTGTTCAGCAGGTGCGTGTTGCAGTTCGTCGGGTGCATGCAGTTCACGCGAATGAACCGCGGTGCCAGCACGAGCGCCATCTGCTCGGTGTACTCGATGAGCACACGCTTACTCCAGCCGTAGCCCTGGCTGCCAGGACCCATCGCCGGGTTGGCGGTGGTGTTCGGCATCATGCCAGCGGTGCTGCCGGTGATGATGATTGAGGCACCGTCGGGGAGGTACTGGTAGCAGGCCGCAACGGCGTTCATCACGCCGAGCAGGTCCACGTCGGTGGCGTCGATGAAGTCCTGAGGATCCGGGTCGCCCATGGCCATCGGCAGGATGCCTGCGTTGGCCACGACGATGTCGATCTTGCCCAACTCGCGGGCGGCGGTGGACGTTGCCTCGGCGAGCGCCGGGCGACTGCGCACATCGGCTTCGATGGCGATGCACTTGCGGCCGAGCGCCTTCACCAGACCGGCTGTCTCGGCGAGATCTTCCGACGACGACAGCGGGTACGGGTTCGACTCGATCTGGCGGCAGATGTCGACGGCGACGATGTCGGCGCCTTCCTCAGCCATCCGGACTGCATGGGCGCGGCCTTGGCCACGACCTGCACCGGTGATGAACGCGACCTTGCCGGCCAAGCTCCTTGACATGTGAACTCCTTGTAGGTGTGTGAACTCCCCGAGGCGGGCACGGTACCCACCATTGACACAGTGTGTCAACCGTCACCACTCGGCAACTTCGAGACGCATCGAACACCTGCGAATCGTCACGAAATTGGGGGCAGATCTCCCGCTGCGTCGAACTTTTGAGGATTACCAGAAATTTGTTTCGTGAAAAACCTTAAGAAACAAAAATTGTGACCGAAGAAATAGTCCGAACGGCCGAGTGGCGGCCGGCACAACCAAGGAGACGGGTCAATGTTCACCAACAAGCGTGTTGTTCGGCAGGCACTGAAGTACAGCGTGTTGCCGCTTTCTCTGCTCGCCGCTGGCGGCTTCGTGTGGCAGGCGTCGTACGCCGCCTTCTCGGCCACTACCAGTAACGCAACCAACCAATGGAAGGCTGGCACGGTGGTGCTCGCCGACGATGACGCCGGTGTGGCTCGCTTCACTGCACTCAACATCGTGCCTGCCCAGACCGACACGAAGTGCATCAAGGTCACCTCGACCGCCAACGTGGCCGGCAACGTCAAGTTGTACCTCGCGTCCAAGACTGCAACCGCCAGCCTCGACACATACCTGAAGTTCACGGTGCAACAGGGCACCGGAGGCGACTTCAGCACGTGCACCGGCTTCACCGCCGACCTTACGGGCGGGACGATCATCAACAACCAGACCCTCGCCGCCGCGGCACTCGCCAATACCTCGTACGCCACGGCAGCTGGATCGTGGGTGACCACCGGCGTGGGAACGGAAACCAAGACCTACAAGATCCAGTGGACGTTCGACACCACCGGCCTGTCGCAGCTGCAGATCGATGCGCTGCAGGCCGCAACTGCCGGCATCACCTTCACCTGGGAGAACCAGAACACCTGATCCTTACTCCCTGAACCACTGGTAACTGACCGGAAAACCCGACCCCTGCCTGGGAGGTGAGATGAACATGACCGCCACGACGACCGCCCCCACCCGGGGTCGCACCGACACGGCCACTGTTCACCCTCTCGGGTGGGGTCGTTTCCTGTTTGGCCTCGGCAGCCGTTGGTTCCTCGGGTTCTGCGGCTCGCTCCTGGTGATGGCCCTTGTGCCGTTGGCCATGGGCTGGAAGGCGTACCTCGTCCCCAGCGGGTCGATGCGCCCGTCGATCGCGCCCGGCGACCTGGTGATCGGTTCACCAGTCCCCAAGGATCAGCCGCTGAACATCGGCCTGGTGGTCGTCGCCGACGACGCCAACCACCCCGGTCGAACCAAACTGCACCGCATCGTAAACGTGATGTCGGATGGCAGCTACATCACCCAGGGCGACGCGAACCACACCAGCGACGCTCAGTCCGTTCAGCCCTCGGCGATACATGCCGTGTCGCGGCTGCGAATTCCGTTCATCGGCCTCCCAGAGATGTGGTTGCAGCAGGGCGAGATGCTCAAGCTGCTCGCCCTCGCCCTCGCCTTCGTCATCTCCATCATTGGCGCGATCGCCGGATCAGAATCCGAGACGCCCGCCGACGACGACAACGACCAAGCCGGCGAACCCGGAGATCCCTGCGGCCCCGGCGGCCCCGGCGATGGCGACCCCGACGACCTATCGGGCGACAACCAGTTCGGCACGCTCAGGTGGGCAACCTTCGGTGGGGCCATGGCGGCGATCGCGGTGACTGCAGCGGCCATCGCGCT